>Ga0209188_1000326_pt1 | contig 49492 bp, 97 predicted proteins | sample C_130625_EF_Meta_FD_187307 | JGI IMG/M metagenome (GOLD analysis project Ga0209188, IMG submission 187307) | Freshwater microbial communities from Lake Croche, Canada to study carbon cycling - C_130625_EF_MetaG (SPAdes) (version 2) | ecosystem: Environmental > Aquatic > Freshwater > Lake...
AACCGCTTTGATGAACTCACCTGAATCAACATTAATATCAACTAATTTGCCGTTAGGAAGTTCAACGCGAACAACTTTTCCATCAGGGCTGTTAGAAACAGTATGACCAGTAAGACGCTCTACAACACCATTAGCACGCTTAATAAGGGCACTAATGCCACCACCCTGATAAGCAAAGCGACCCTTACGGTCACGACGCTGAAGCATCGCGCGAGCACGGCGAGCAAGAGTAGAGTTACCGTCACCAAAAGCTGCAACTAAAGCCTCTAAAGGAACTCTAGATTCCTTCATAAGGCTAAGACGAGTCATAGCGTACTTATGTTGTGGAGAATCAGGAGTTGAATCAAAAGCAGTAGCAAGAAGTGGCTTAGCCTCATCAGAAATACGGTTATCTGAAAGAATCCACTGAACCTGAGCGTCACGCAAAGCAGAAGCAGTCATAGCGTGAGAAGCAGTAGATGCTGGGTGACCAACCGGAAGTAGGTCAGTATTCTTTGGCTGAGCGTTTAGGCTCTTATTCTTTTGAGCAAGAGTAATAAAAGAAGATAATTCACGAAGGGCTTGGAACTCACGAACTTCAAAAGCAAGACTACGAGTCGTGTTCAATGAACGCTTGACAACAGCAAGTGCAGATTTAAGATGAACCTGACGCTCTGCTGGCATAGAAGCATTGGCTTCATCAATTATTGAACGAACTTGAACTTTAAGTAGTGCAACCTGATGTTTAACAGAGTTTGTGTTGTTCACGAAGAGATACCCTTCTCAAAGACCGGAAGTAAGTCTGCGTCAATACTGTTGTAACCTAATTCTGCCAGATTTTTAGCACGGCTATATGGCTCTTCACCATTTTTTACACCGCGTAACCAAGCAGCACGCATTGCAGTTACAGATTCATAACCAAAATCAGAGAACTCTGCTAAAGCAAGAATTGCTTCTTCTGGTGATTCGTATTCTGAATATTCTTTTAGTTCAATAGATAGTTCTTCTTTGTAATACAAGTTATCTACATCTTGTTCTAAATTATCTCTGCTGTATTCAAGAATTGCATCAGAACTAACAACTCCGTCTGGAATAACTGCAAATCTGCACTTACCCATTGGTTCAACTGGTAAGGAGATAATGTGACACTGATTTCCACCTAAATAGAAAACACAGTTAGAGCAGTTAACTCCGATAGATGCAACTTCATTTTCTTCAGCAGGAGTGTATCCAGCCCATACGCCTGTCTCATCTTCGTTGAACTTTCCATACTTGTCTACAATTTCAAGCAGTGCTTTAGCCAAGTCTTGCTCTTCTGGAACAAGGTGACCAGCAGCAGTAATTGTTGAAGCAGAAGAGGATTTCTTAGTGCTTCTTGGGTGAGATGCAGGAAGTAAATCATTATCAGTCTTATAGTTTGGATTTGAAGGTTTACCGCTTTTTAGTAAACGCAAGAAAGCATTAACACGACCCATAGCCCATTGGTCACGAGTCATTCCTGGTCGGTGACTTCCTGAGAAAGCACCAGCACCGCGCCGGTACACAGCCTTAAGCATCCCTAAAGTAGCCTTGCGACCATCAGAAGCTTTTTCGTTATGGTCTTTTACTTTATTAGAAAGTGAAGTTTCAACTGCTTTAGAAAAAGTAACTGCTTTAGATTTCCCAGAGGAGGCAGAACCTTTAGCGTTCTTACTAGAACCGTGGATTCTGTCTTTCTTTGGAGCAGGAGTCTTTGGGTCTGAGTTAGGCACTTGGCTGTTCCTCCTGCGTTACTGGACCACCTGCAACCCAAGCACGGCAAGTGCGTGCAGAAGCGCATTTGAAATCAAAGATTTCGCAGTAGCCAAGGTCACCCTTAGCATCAATTGCTTCAAACTCATCATTGTCATCGGTTAGACCGCCTTCAATGCAAGCCTTCATACTTGGAGTCTGAATAAATACCGCACAGTTACCACAACGCTGTTGCTTTGCCTCTTCTGAAGTGACATGCCACTCGTCAGCAAGAGCCTTCCAATATTCATCATTAGGCTCTGCAGGATTAAGAGGACCATACATTGCTGTATCAATAGCCTTCTTACGATGCTCAAGGTTGATTGCAATGTCCTGAGTAGCAGGAGGGCAAGAATCTCCAGCGGCAGCCGTTACAGGTGTTGCACCTTCTGTCGCAGGTGCTGCACCTGGAGCACCGCCACCAAGAGCGTCCATCACATTCTGTGGAAGAGGAGCAACAGAAGCAGCCTGTTGAGCACCCTTAACCTTGCTCATCAAATCAGGAGCAAGAGCAGAAAGCATCGCTTCTGTAAGTTCAGGGGTAATCATCCCCTTCTCAAACATCATACGAATTGAGAGTTCATCAGGAGTAGGTGCATCTGCATCCGAGAAGCCATGAGCGTGTCGCCAAGTCTGCCAAGAAACTGCAGCTTTTTCAAAACCTGAATCAGCATCAGCAGCGCGGTCATTACGAGTAGCAATAGCTGATGGGTCAAACCAAACAACAATACGGTCAACATCAGTTTCCGCAAAACCATTTGCTAAAAGATAAGGACGCAAGTAAACAATTGTGAGTGCATCTGCAATAAGAAGCATAAGAGGTTCAATGTGCGTCTTATAAAGTGTCTCTTCAATATGCAAAGCGTTTGAGTACTTAACATTGGCAAGACCAGTAATAATATCTTTAGGAACATCTAAACCATGAAGAATACGCTCAAGCACCTTGTCAGAGCGATGAGCAAGAGCAGGGTCAAAGGAACGCTCAAACTTGAACTGCTTAATCTTGTCGCCAAGTTCTGCAGGACCACGAATGATAAGTGGAACAACTGCGCTGGCTGAGTCCTCATCCTTAATAGGAGTTGTCATCGCATCAATGAGTTGCTCTTCAAAATCGTCCTGAGCCTCTTCAGCAAGGATTGCTGGGTCAAGAGCAGTATCACCATCTGCATATGGATAGTCAGGAACTGGGTTAGCAGAAACTGAAAGACCATCTGGCAAATAAAGAGCACCAGCGTTAAGGCGTGAACGAGCAGTAGCGCGGAAAGTACGGTTAAGAAGAAGTAGTTCAGCGCAGAGGTCTAATAGACCGCGTAGTGAAGAATCTGCTTCATCTGAGAAGCGAGGATGTGAACGCCAGATTCTACCAATAAAAGCATTTGCTCCTAGTTGAATACCGCCAACTTTTTGTGCGCCACCAAAACCAGAACTACTATTTGTTTGCTCACGGCGGCCAACAACGCTATAGCCACCCTTAGCATCCGTCATCACTTCATCAACGGACTTGATATCCCAAGACTCTGGGATTCCGTGACCTGCTCGCTCAGGGATTTGAACAAGATAACATTCACCAGCAATAGAAAGGTTAAGAGCAGCATCGCGTAACAAACCGGCTTGACCACCGTAAGCAGAATCAAGACGCTTCAAAGCGCGTTCAGCAGCAGCAGCAAGACGCTCATCAATAACAGTGGAGTTTTTAGTAGAGACAGGAGTTTCGGCTGGATTCTCTACAACAGCGGCATAAATGCGAACGCGAGAAATGACGGAGGCAACAAGACCAAAAGCATACTTAAGTTCACCAATCGCATCGTAATACTCCCACGCTTCCTCTTGCCAAGCAGAAGAACTAGCAGAACGACGTTGCCGAAACTGTTCGAATTCTCCCTTATCATTCATCTTAATCTGTGCCGCAGCAGCAGTTAAAGGACGATGAGCAGTATAAGGAACAGGCTTAGCAATAGTTGATAAGAAGACAGATGCAGAACCTGTTACAGCATTTTGAGGACGACTTGAAGGAGTAGTTCCCTCTTCGTCACGGCTAAATACGCCCACTTATTACTCCTTTGTCACTGAAGTTGCGGAATACAAACACAAGTTAATTCTTGTTTTCGTATGCGGTCAACAGGCCCGCTATTGCAGACAGCGCAAAAACTGCTCCAAATAAGCGAACAACATCTGAACTAATCATATACCAAATAACTAATGCCAATCCTACCCAAATACTTACACACCATATGCAAGTAGACCAGTAACCAATAAGTGTCGTTTCAGGTGGAAAGCGATTCCAGAAACGGTCACGAAGTTTGGCAAAGATATGGTCTTCAACAATGAGTCGTGAGATGCGATAAGTCGCAAGACACAAAATAACAAAATCTAAACTAGACACCATAAACTCCACTCACGATAGACCAATTTTTAAGTCTGCTTCCACATCCGCAAGAGGTATCCTTGTTGACAATGACAATCCTATTGGTTCTTGTGACAAAACGCGTCAAGTTTTTATCAAAAGGGATTTGTTCAATAAAATCTTCCCGAAATGTCGTAGCTGGACCATTAGGTGAGTCAACACCTATATAAAGAACTCCGTTAGAAGCAATCACGCGAGCAAGATTAATGATGATTGAGCCAGGAAGCGAGGATTCGTGAGAATAACCCAAATTCTCTGGATAATTGCTTGGATAAGCATTTTCAGCAGTGATATGAACATTTGCTGGAAAAACATCCAAAGTTCTCATTGGAGATGACATTTTGCGTTTATTCCACCTAACCTGCGTACTTTGAGGGTTGAAAAACCTTCCAGCCGAGAATTTCTTCTGCAAGAGCGGTTGACACTACTAAAGGGGTATTTTTTGTAGATTTTGGTAAAAAATCAATAAAATCTTGCTCGGAATGGACAAAAAATGCCTCAGATGCGATTTTTGAGGCCTTAATGTCCTCAAGGTTGAAGCAAAAGGGGGTAGGGGTGGAGGAAGGGGTGGAAAAAGTCTGGAGAAGACGAGCCTGTGAGTGATGTGTTCGGTCAGGATTGAGCCAAATCAGGACAACTTTGTCAATTTTACTTGACATTTCCTAACCCCCTGCTTACTCGGCGAAACATAGCACGAGCCGAAACCTTAGCAGCCTTGGCAACTGCAGCGACTGGAACGCCTTGAAGGTATAAAGAAACGGCTAAATCAGTAAGTTTGTTGTTTGCTACTCGGTATGGAGAAGACGGAGGAGTCCTAGACCTACAGTTCCTCGCAAGAGCGGAAAGACGAGCCAATTCTTCAGCATTTTTGCTTGATACTTGGGGGGAAATAGACCGAACTGGAAGGGCTGGAAGCGGAGGAGAAGGAATGGGTCGGGAAAGGTCAGAAGAAGGGGCGTTCTTGACTTGGTAGTAGAGGCTAGATTTAGGGCGTGGAGGCGTTATAGAGGATGCAAGAGTGGAAAGAGACCACCCAGCCTCGTGTAAGGCTCTCAGGCGTGCTGAGGGGTTTTCTAGCGAGTTCAGATACTTGAGTTCATCATCTGGAAGCATGGTTCTATTGTACAGTGTTTTCTTGTAAGTGTTTATCTTCACAGTCTCTCGCAAGAGACGGAACAACGTAATGTTTTCCGCACCAGTCGCAAAACCAAAGATGGTCGTACTTGCTTGAAGCCAAATCGTACTCCTTTGCTAATAAGAGTATATATCCGAAGAGGCCGAGGGATTTCGTACGGAAATGGAAAAAGAGTGAACCTTTACTATTTTTGGATTTGGCCTGCGAGTCGGCTACGCTCGCAGTCGGGAGTGTCGCAAATCGTTTCCTCTTTTTGAATGGTTCTTGCTGCTGCTTGCTTGCTCTGGTTGCGTCCGGGGTCTGGGTCAGAGTCAGCTGAGGGTCAGCTGATGTTGTGTGTTGTGCTTGAGTGTGTGCTTGAGTGTGTGCTTAGGTTATTGTTGAGGTGAGTCAGGTGAGTTGGTCAAGGTGATTGTGCGTGTGTGCTTGAGTGACTAGGTGGGTGTGCTTGTGTGCTTGAGTGTGTGCTTGTGCGTGTGTGCTTGTGTGTGCTTGTCAAGTGAGTGAGGAGAAGCAAGCAAAGGTCAAGGCGAAGTTAAAGAGGCTAAGACACGCCCAAATAAGTCCAGCGTTTGACTTGACAAGGGGGTCAAATGGGTGTCTAATAGAGATAGCACAAGGGGTTGTGCTAGTTCTAACAAGGGAGAAGCAAATGAATTGGTACAAGGTCAAGTTCATTGACGGAGATTTCTGTCGTGTACAGGCAAATGACGAGTCACAGGCACAAGATAAAGCACTTGACTTAGTTAAAGGCGTAGAAGTTCTGTCAGTTGAGTGTGAAACACCTATGAAGTTGGAGTTCTACTCTCTCATCTATGGCAACCGACTGGGCTAGGCAACCGCAGACACTAAGGCAACCCCTTGACCGCAAGGTCAGGGGGTTACTTATTTTAGATAGCAACACCGCAAGCAATACCGCAAGCGACACGCTGGATAGGGACTTAAAACCCTTGAGAATAAAGGGCGACACGCCTATAAAATTTATTTTTAGAATTGACTTGACAAGCCCTTAACCGTATGTAATACTTATAGCATAAGCACAGAGCGAGGGGCTAGGTGCTAAGACAAAGGGAGTACAAAATGTACGATTTACTAGACACACTAAAGACCTACACCGTAGGCACAGTATCATTCATCGTTCTTGAACTAATCTTAATCGCAACCGTAGTTGCTAATTGGGCTTACCTAGCCACCGCACCTGTATGGGGCGAGGGTTACGATACCTACGGTATCTGTGGCTACCTAGCACTAGCGTTTGGCACACTATTCCTAGTGCCTACCGCAATGGCGATAGATGAATTAGTAGACACCTACATCTACTAAGTAACACCGCAAGCAACCCCCCTAGCGAGAGTTAGGGGGGTTACTTATTGCCCCGACACGCCAAGATAAATAAATCTCAAATGGACTTGACACCGCAGACTAATGGGTGTCTAATAGATACATAGACACCGCAAGGGGCGGTTACTAGCAAGGGAGAAGCAAATGGGTTACTACGATGAACCTGACACCGCAGATGTCACCGTATCGTTCACCTGCTCAAATGAAGAGTGTGGACACGAGAATGAGGACATTGAGACAAGCGTTTGGGCAACAAGCAACACCGCAGAGGTTGATTGCGAGAAGTGCCAATACGAGAATACCGTTAGCCTTGAGTACACAGGCTGTGTCTGTGTAGGTCAAGACCACTGCCGTTGCTAAGACCTTAGACAGAGTTAGCCCCTCTCACCGCAAGGTGAGGGGGGTTCTTTCTTGCCCTATTACACCTGACGGCAGACGGAGGGCAGATGTGTTCGCGTGTGTGGTAACACCGCAGACAGACAGAGTGGGTGAGTGGGTTACAACACCGCAGGAGCGTGAGTGCTGGTAACTAGCGAAGCTGACCGGCAAGCAGCGAGTCAGCCAAGCCGCAAGCAGCCAGGTGCCGGGTTCCCGGTTCCGGGTTCCAGCCGGGCACATGTCAGAAATTTTTTTCCTGCTGCTTGCTGCGCCGCAAGCCGGGTGCCGGGATGCAGCAGCCGGGCTGCGTCCGGGTCAGCTGACCGGGCTGCTGAAGTCAAGTTATCTTTTCCGCAAATCTCGTGAGCAAATCGCAAGCACACCGCAAGCACCTTGAGAGTGTGACACACCTCACACGCCTACGACTTGACAATCCTCTATGATGATGATTAGATAGATACATAAGCCAAGCAAGGGGCGAGGCTTAATAACCGTAAGGGGTTACAATGTTCAATTCACTAGTTATCACCGTAGATGGTACGGCTTACACCTTTGAGTGCCACTCGTACGCTAAGGCACTTGAGATTCTAGCAAGCCACTACAACCTATGGGAGACTATGGAACCTAAGCCAACTCTAGATAGTTTTGAGTTAGTCTAGTTTTAGACTCCAGACAGCCCCTCTGCCTTACGGCAGGGGGGTTTTCTTATGTTAGACACGCCGAAGAAAATAATTTCTAAATGGACTTGACAAGTTCTATGATAGATGATTAACTAGATACATAACGCAGGGAGCGTTAAGAAACAGGGAGTAAATCACGATGGAAACACTAAGCCTTTACCGCGAAGCAGTAGCAACATTCGTAGGACTTGCGAGTCTAGTAATTGGTGCGACAGTAGCAACTTGGGAAAGAATGACAGACAATTGGTTATTCGGTGAAGATGGTATCTACGACATTGGTCACCACGATACAAGCATCTTCCTACTAATTGTAGGTTTGGCACTATCCGCAATCGGTGGAATGGTCGCAGATGAAGTAGTCAATAAGTACTAATAAACTTTAAGAAAAGCCCCCCTACCGCTTCAGGTAAGGGGGCTTTCTTTATGTGCGTTGTATTACTCACTCGTAGAACGAGAAGGTTTCTTCTTATCTACTGAAGCAAATACTTCATCAATCTCATCTTCAGATAGTTCGCCGTCCTGAAGGTAAGCACGAGAGAGTCCTTCTATTACAGTAGCAACTCCACCTACTCCAGCAATCATAATCGCTTGCCAAAGTTCAACTCCAGCAATCGTTCCGGCTCCAACAATAGATAGTCCTGATGCAGCAAATACAGCAACGATACGAAGCAATACTTGACGCAGTTTATTTAGTGCCATAGGTGTCGTCCTTCCAAGAGTCACACCTGATGCTGAAAACATTTCAGCACTCAGCACTACGATTTTACTCGTAGCACTAAGTGCTGAGACGCTAGATTTATTTAATTATGCGAGGTGGATAGTGAAGCCTGAGTCTTTATTTACAGCAATTGTTGGGACGATAACTTCCTGAGCAACATCAACAACTGTTACTTCTTCTACCGGTAAGACCTCAGCTGGGGCCTCAGGTTCTGCAGCAGCAGCGGCAACTTCCTCTTCGACTGCTGGGGCCTCAGTAATTTTTTTCCTGCTGCTTGCAGCCTTCACTGGCTCCTGGGCTGCATCTTCTTCAGCCGCAGTCTCTTCTGTTAAAAGTTCTTTTACCCACTCTGGGTCATCAAACTCTTTAATGTCTACTGGCATTTTTTAACTACTTCCTGGGTATTTCGCCAACCATCTTAGGTAGGACGACCTGTGTACTCCACCATTGTACCCGTTGCTATCAATGTCCCAAGCTGACCAGTTCTTGCCGCCTCCGGACATCTGGTACGCCGCACGAGCCGCAACGACCGGGTTGAGTAACTCATTGTTTGATTTGATGTGGAATGTTGCGCGGCGAGATGGACCAAGGTTACCAATCATATTGATTTGGAACAACCCGTATGAGTTATCTCCAGTTCCTGAGTTACCGTTGTACGCAGTTGGGCGACCACCTGATTCACGCTTGGCAATTGCCCACGCAGTACGAAGGGAGTTGCCTCTGAAGCCAGTTGCGTAGAGGAGTTGTACGAGTTGCTTGTCGGTAAGCCGCTTTGCTCCGGAGAGTTTGTCAAGGACTGTTGGTGCTTTCTTTTTTGCCTTAGCCGCAGTTGCGGAAGGTGCTGCAGTCTTGTGTTCAGCCGCTGCCGGCGAAGGCAGTGATTGTCCGACTTGAGTTGTTATTATGGATAGAAGTACACCTCCAAGAAGTATCTTGGATAGTTTGTTTGGCGTATCTTTCTGCTGGTTCATTGGAATGTTCCTTTGATTGGGGGCAGGGTCTGTGTCAGCCTTATGGCGACTTGTCTAATCCGTTCTGTGGTGTACGTCATTGTGTATCAACTTTACCACAGAAAGTGCAGGAAGGTCTCTCAGTAATAGAGAGACCTAGCCTTTGCTTTCGCCGTATCAGTCACCTTGTGCATCGTTGCCCACACATCGTGAAGTGCGTGTTCAAACTTCTCACCGCGAGTTTGATAGATGCGTGATTTGAAGTTCGTGTACCCTGCATCGGAGATTGTGCTGGTCATCCAGTCCGTGAGGATTTCCTTTGACACGATGACCCTGTAGGGGTAATCACGATTGGGAAGTTCTAGGATTTCCGTACCTGAGATGAGAGCAAGTCCCTCTAGCGACTGCTTGTCGCGTGAGCGTACTGCCATTGTGTTGCTGTCTTTTGATTCGCAGACTGCGCTAACGAATCCTGTCTCTGTGAATAGCCACATAAAGTGTTCCTTTTTCTTGTTATTCTCGTCCTGCAAGCAGAGCAGATGTGATTGATGTAAGTCCCATTGACAACGCCAACGAGTCATTTCCTGCTAAAGAAGCAATTAAACTTCCCAAGCCAAGGACTGTAGCGATAACCGCAGTCCAGATAATGTTTGGATTGTTCATCCTTTTACCTTTCTGTGTGGTCGAGTACGACCAACGAGTCTTTCTGATGAGTTCCGGAGTTCAGTTCCCGTACTCTTGATTGCTTTCCGGGCTGTCCGGTAAGCAACATCTAGTTCAGCCGCAACTGCATCTACCGACATTCCGGATTGATACAGCTCGGCTGCTTGCGTTGAAATTTTTTTACTAATCATCGCAGCATCTTCACTCTCTTTCTGAGTTCGTTTGTTAATCTGGTTTTCATTTCTGGCTCTCCAGTCTTCATCCTCTTCAGGATTTGACCAAGCAGTTGTATCGCTCCGGCATCACGGCTGAAGTTGTAGACCTTTGATGTAAGTATCTCTCCCCTATCAGGGGACTTGTGATAGCCAACCATTTCGTAGTTTGCTACCTCGTTGTTGCCACCGCCTGTGTTTGCGATGAACAGTTCGGCGATGGGCTTTGCGTATCGCTCATCGCCGAACGGCACAAGTTCTATTGTTACTCTCAGCATTATGGGTACAGCAAGTCCTTACAGCCTTGTGACATCTGACTAGCAGGTACTTTGCACTCTGCTGGTGTCATCTTTGCGTCTACCCAATTAAATACAGCAAGTGCTAATACCGTAACTAGGATTGCGCGAACGATTCGTCCACGGCGAGTCAAGCGGATTGGTTCGTGTGTTGCAGTTGTCATTTCGTCTCCTTTGGGGAAGGTCACCGTTTGGTGATAATCTAAAGATACAGACCTTCCTGCACAATGTCAAGTTAATGATTTTATGGCGTGTCATAAAGGTTTTCTAGCGTTATCAAATTGTTATCTAAATCACATCATTTCAACTTGACACCTACCCTAATAAGCGTATGATAGAGGTATGAAGTCAGGGAGACTTCATAAAACTCATAAGGGAGAACCGAGATGACATACACAATCTCACTAGACCTGCTAGAAGAAATCGCTCAGGAAGTTAATGGCGATGCTCGCGCTGATTACTCAGGTCGCGGAATGTACGGCAATGTTTGCGTAGGAATCGTTGCTAGTGACCTGCTAGAACTTGGCGCAGCAATCGCTGAGACGGTTGAGGACGAAGAACTCCGCAAGGAACTACTCAGCAATAGCCGAACCGATTCAATGGGCTACGACACAATCGTTTATTGGACTCGCGTAACTTGTTCAGATGCTCCTGAAGAAGATGACGAAGACGAATAAATAAATCCCCAAGTGAGCCTCACCCGAAAGGGTGGGGCTTTCTTGTTTAGAGGCGTGACGCAATCCAAGCCACGACATCAACTGTCACGGCATTACCCATTTGCTTGTACCTGTTTGTATCAGCGTGTAGGTCTGTCCAGTTATCGGGGAATCCCTGAAGACGCTCCGCTTCAATTGGTGTCAGCCGGCGAACCCTGCTTTCTTGAATCACCGCAGGGAAACGATTCTTATCTGGCATAGTCTGACCTTTAGCAAGCACGGCATCAAGCGTCTGGCTGATTTGGCCGCCATCCCACCAAGTAGCAACTGCCTGTGCTCCGGTTGAATCCAGCGTGTAACTTGGTGAGCCCGGTGATGCTACGCCAAGGCCGTTCTGGTTTTTTTCCATCTCTCTACCATCCTGAATCGGAGCTGCTACCATCACCGCATGTCCGCCGCCTCCGGAACGCAAAGTTGGAAAGTTTTCGTTAGATGGCTGACAATCTAGCCCCTGAGTGTGACTAAACGCTATTATTTCTTCCTCAGACATCAATTTTTCCAGCAATCCAACCAATTACATTGACCGTAACTGCGTTTCCGAGCTGTTTGTACCGGGTAGATACTGCTGCTGGAGCTGTCCAACCAACCGGGAACCCCTGGAGCAGCTCAACTTCCTCCGGGCTCAGGCGGCGAGCTGTTCCGGCATCAACCAGGAACGGAACATTGTTTCCCCCGGTGCCCCAGCGAGCCGTGGCTGTTGGAGAAAGGTCGTGGTATTCACGATGGTCTTCATTTCGTGTTGCGTCGTAAAGAATCATAATCTTCCACCAATCCATTTAATAACATTAACTGTTACCGCATTGCCCATTTGTTTGTACCGAGGCTCGTCTGCACTTATCCAAGTCCAACCAGAAGGGAATCCTTGTAGGAGTTCACACTCCTCCGGTGACAGACGACGAACATCGTTCTCTAACACAACAACGCTCCCTTCCATCAGTTCTTGGTGGTTTGAGTAGTTCTTCGCACCGAAGGCTGTGGTAATAGTTCCTACTACCTCTTCAGGGTATTTGACAATCATCTGAGCCTTCTACCAATCCAACTGCTGACATTTACTGTTACCGCATTACCAATCTGATGGTAGCGAGTTGTATCTGAGTGTTGGTCAGTCCAGCCTTCAGGAAATCCTTGTAACTTCTCGCACTCAGGAGGGGTGACACGGCGTACTTGGTCAAGAGCATCTATGAGAGCAAAGACATAAGCATCCTGAGTCGTTCCTCCGCGATGCGACAACCCAGCAATGATGGTGGGGAAAGGCTTCTCCATCAGAGGCGAGAGCCAATCCACCCAATCACATTTACTGTAACCGCATTACCCATCTGCTTGTAACGATGCGAATCAACTGTTTTGGCATCAGCCATTGTCCAGTCATCTGGAAATCCTTGTAGCCGCTCGCACTCTACCGGGGTGAGCCGGCGAACTACGCTGGCAAAAACCCCAGTTGACTGCTTTGTTCCGGCACGCAGCGTGTGATGTACCGGGGAAATTGAATCATTAAACTCATCGTAAGCCGCTGGTTCCAAATTTTTTTCCTCTTCAGCTACGGCCACTGCGTGACCTCCCCCGGTGTCAAGAGTGAACATCGGTCCATCCGCATCTCCGTGCCCACGACCCTGAGGTCCGGCTGTGTCCTTACGACCAATCACTGTGTTCTGGATGGGAAATACGCTACTCACTTCTGCTTCCTCCGTAGAAATTACTGCTGGTACGAAAAGACTTGTCAATGTTGGTGATGGGTCACCATCTTCTCCAACACCAAGACCTTGCCTGTTCATCGCATCTTTCTTATCTGGGTCACGAAGAGCATTACGAGTGTCAATAGGGTATGTCGGCACTTCTTCTCCAATCACAAGATGCTTTGAGTCAGATGTTTCAGAACCGCGTGGTGAATCCATCCCAGTTGTTAAAGGTCCAACGACCCCTTCGTCAATCGGCTTCCAGTGAATTACCAATGTAACCGCCCTTGTATCTCCAACATCAAACAAGTTCAGAGTTGGATGAACAACTCCTTCAGTCCAAACATCAGCTGGAAGGCTTCCATCAGCAGCTCGCGCACCAGACCGAATCGTCTTCACGAACCAGCTTAACATTTTTTCCTACTCAGGCTGCTGGTAGTTCAGCATGTCACCGGAACGACGAGCTGATAACGCTGGTGTTACTGCTTCTTCTGGAAAAGTCCAGAGTTCAAAGTTTCCTACTCGCTGGTCTTCGCCGCGTCCACCACTGCTTGCAGCGCGTTCTTCAGTGCTTCCGGTAGAGTCTTGCCCCTGCGTTCCGCTCTCCGGATGATTCCCTCCGAGGCTTTCGCGCTCAAAGAGTACTTCGGGGAAACTTCCGTCTGGAGTACTTGCGACAATGAAGACTCGACGACGGCGTTGGGGGACTCCGAAGAATTGCGAATCAAGAACACGCCATTGGATGTCGCTATACCCTGCGTCGGCCAGACTAGTGAGGACGACTCCGAAATCGCGTCCGTTGTTGCTTGATAAAAGTCCTGGGACATTCTCCAAGATGAGAGTTTTTGCTTTGACGTGCGTTGCGAAAGAGAGTGCATCAAAGAATAGTCCAGTCCTTGCGCCAGCCAGTCCAGCCCTTTTTCCTGCAACGCTAACGTCTTGGCACGGAAATCCTCCGCAGACAATGTCAACTTTTCCGATGATGTTTTGCTCATTAGCCCATTCCTTTGCTGTTACTACATCATTATGCTTTGACACATCTGGCCAATGCTTTTCCAATACCGCAAGGCACTTCGGGTCAATCTCAACCTGACCGACACAAGTGTGTCCTCCAGACTCAAGACCGAGGTCAAAGCCACCTACTCCGGCAAATAAAGATACAAATGTTCCCATGCAGACAAGCTTAGCAGCTTTGTCCGGGATGTCAAGTCGCCGCGCCCGGAAGTAGGAAAAAAATTATTAGCTGTTCTGCTGGACGACAATGTTTACCGGGTTGCCGCTTCCGGAGTCAAGCCGCAGCGCAATCTTCATCGCAGCTTTAATCCAAAGCTTAGCCGCATCAACTGTTATGTCGCCATCAACTAATGTATGTAATGCTCCAACTGCGTAATCAGAACCACTTCCTACACCGTAGATGCCAAACGCATCCCTGTTCCAGTCATAGTTTTCTGCGATTTCATAGATAATTCCAGAGATACACACCAAGATGTCAGAACTCTGGCTACCATCACGACCGTAACCATGTCGCTCAAAGTGCGTCCGGATGCGCGGCACGACCTGGGTGGAGAAGAACTTATCTAATTTTTTTCCCACGAGTTCTTCTGGGTCCGGCAGCTCAATGTCGGCCAGAAGATTTATCGCTCGTAAGTCCCCAGCTGCTCCTAAAAGATAATTTCCGTTCCGCACAACCTTGCCGGTGTCTTTTGGCAAAACATAAATACGACCGTTTTCTCCGGATACGCGAGAGTCGTAGCCAATAACGGCAAACCCATCTCCTTGTATCCCAACAATCGTTGTCATTAGTTCTTCCTAATACTCAATTGAGTAATTGTCGCCTTCTTCGCTCCAAAGAAAGTTCCGGAGTCGTTCTTCATACTTGCCAGCGTTCCAACTGTTCGTCTTCTCCGAGATGTCTTCTTCATCTATGATTTGGTCAAGAGAGAGAACCGCAGTATAACCATCGTCCTCAAACATAATAATAAGTTTTGTGTCGTTGTGTTCTACATCTTCTACGATGGCAACGACGAAGGGTTCACCACTTTTGTTCTCGTGGTATTCGTGCTGAAGGATTTCTAATCTTTTCATACCCTGAGATTACCGCACCCTAGCGAAGGCTATTTGGGCATAAGAAAGCCCCCCACCCTAAGGAGTAGTGGAGGGCTTTCGGCTTATGGGTTAGGCAGGTACTGGGAGTCCGAACAAGAAACCTCCGCCATTACCTTCCTCATCTTGAGAAACCTCAACTTCGTTTACTGAACCATCAGAAAACATAACTGAGAATACTGGGAATGATTTGCCACCAAACTCATCTCCACGCATCTCAACGAATTTGAGAATCGTTGCTCCTTCTAGTGCCTTGTAGTACTTGTTGTAAAAAGCGTCCTGACTCATTTGAGTTCTCCTTCTATGAAGTTCCCTTAACTTCATAACTACATACTATGCTCATCATAGATGTATGTCAAGTTCATTTGATAACAATTTAATAAAAAAGGATGCGCCACCGAAAGGGAGTAAGGTGACGCATCCGGAGGATGAGGAAAGGGGTGGCCTCATCCAGTTTGTCTGGAGCTCTGGGAGAAGGGAGAAAACCCGGCTCGACAGACATTGAAACTCTATCACAAATTTTTTTCCTGTGATGAGTCCCATCTGAGACTAAGCCGCAAGGAGGCGCGGCTCAGTCTTCAGACTTCTTCCGTTCTAGCAATCACCGCAACAAGCGTGATTCGTGTAGTCTTTTTCCTCAATCCGGAATTGCTTTCCGCACTTCCAGCAGCAAGGGAAGATGTAATGCTTCTTAGCCATCACAACCCTGCCTTGAGTTCTAGGACCTTAGACCGCATTTCTTTCCAGTCCGTGGTAGTCCACGAGAAAACTTCTTTCGTGTCCCCATCAACATTATCTACATAAAGTTCAATCGTGTAAATAACCTGTTCCTCATCAAAGTGATAAGCCGTAATCTGAGCATCAGCGTTCTCAGCAATCTCAATGTAGATACAGTCAGATACCAAAGGGTGTAATGTCACACGACTCTTTAGTGTCTGTTGAGTTGCTGGGTGGCGAAGACCACTCAGTAGTTTCTTTATTTCCTTGCTGTAAGTAATTTCTTGTGTGTTCACTTGTTCCCCATTCCCATTTCGGCAAGAGTCTTCTCAAACCAGTTGTCAAACGACTTTTCACAATCGGCACACAATGGGTGTACCTGTCCCTCTAGTGCCTCAATCTGAGTGTCGCACTTGTAGCAAGTTGTTGTTTCCATCTTCATTTTGTTCTCCCTTGTTAGTTTCGCATTACTGCGATAAGTACATAGTACGCGTTTATCATACCTATGTCAAATCCATTATTCTTCAGCGTGTCTAGATGCGTTTTCTCCGGACGAGACCAGCTTCCCCTTCCCGGCATCTGGCAGTAATTTTTTTCCCACCCAGGCCAACCTTCCGGGCTCTGGCTGCTGCTGCATCAAATTATCTTTTCCTGAGCCGCGTCATCTCCGGCAAAACAAAACCCCCTCCGAAGAGGGGGCTTGTTCTGGAATCTATCGGAAGAATCTACCAATGAACGGCAGTTCTCGTGGAGTAATCTCTAACTCAACCGTGAATCCAAGAATCTGAATTGGCTTTGTTTTTATCATCGGACTTCCGTATCCCAACAATTACTCACAATCTCTTCATCGCTGAGTTCGTCTCGTCCCCAGTCCTTTGTAAGTTCCATTGCTTGTGCTTCGTCATCTGCCTCGACTTCTACTTCCCAAGCAGTTGTCTGCGTGAGTCTTATCGTGTAGTTCACTTTGTTTCTCCTTCTATGAAGTTTCCCTAACTTCATAAACTCATCATACACCCAACCACCGACAAAAAGCAAACCGAACACGCCAAAGAAAAACCCCCACCTTTCGGTGAGGGCTTTCTTCAGGGGGCGCAAGGGTTAATCTTGCTCGTCGTCCGGAATGAACGCGAAAGTGAATGACGCGCCAGTTGGCTCGTCGTGTGAGGTACGCACCGCAGTCAGCGTTGCGCCTTCTAGTTTGAGAGTCAGCGTCCAGTCGCCATTAAGTTTGAGCGCATTAAACACTTCGTCAAACTCAACCACGGCATAGCCTTCGGCTCTTGTCCAACCCATAGCCGAACCCTCAATGCGTACTGTGTTGGTGAGTTCGTTGCCTTGAGCCTCAACCCAGTTCTTCATTAGTTGGTCAAGTTCGTACACCGCATCTTCGTAGCAGCCGAAACACTCAGTTGTGTAACTTCCGTCTTCATTTTCGCAGGAGCAGTTGTTTGAGATAACAACCTTCTCCGCAGTCTGAATCTCACTCATGTGAGTCTCCCTTCAGTATCGCCTTGTTGCGATAAGTAAATAATACGCCTCTATGATGCTTGTGTCAAGTTTATCCAGCAAGTATTTTCTCAAGGTTGAAGTCTTCAGCCGGAGCAAGCGCACGAAGAACGGTAGATGCTCCAAGGTCCATAACTTTAATGCTGCTGCTGGAGAAAACTTCCAGCCAAACTTCCGCGTGGCCGACACTATCAAACTTTTTTTCCTGCTGCCCAATCTGATGCGCGACATTGGGGTCATACACCTGGAGTTCCCATCTAGATGACTTTTTTTCCGCGCTCAGGCGGAGCTCAATGTCCCTCATCATTACACCCCCAACCGTTTCTTTAGTTCATCAAGTTGTGTGTCCGTAAGCCCAAGAGTTTCGCCTTCTTTGTCTACTCCACCAGTGAAGATAACATCTCCACGCACGGAATCAAATACGCCGTATTCTTTTTGGAAGAATAAAGATGCGAAATCATTTTGTGGAAGACCGATAAGTTTTCCTTCTTCGTTACACCACATGTCAACGCCAATAGATGGTAGATGTACGCACTCAATGTACCCATCAACGGCATCTCGTATCATCTGGTATGAATCACCAATGGTGAATGTCTTTTCTTCTGACCGCATCATCGAGGTTAAAATTAGTGCTGTCCCTTGCTTGCTCATTGTTTTCTCCTTTGTTTGAGCTGATACCTCTATGATAAACCCAGAAGGGGCAGACTGTCAAGTCCACCCCTCCTGAATTATTATTTTTTAATAACTTGCGTGAGTCCGGCGAGAACCTAAATCTTCAGAAAGTCTGTAGATGTCCTCAACACCAACCGAACGACTCTCGCCCTTGTTGTTGTAAGCAACCGCAAAACCATTTATGTATCGGTGCTTTTCTGCGCCAGAAGAAACAATGATGGCAACCCAATCATCTGCGAGATGCTTTTGGAAGAACGCCTCCCAATCAACCTCTTCGTGTGTTTCTGTCTCTTCATTCCAGCGAGAGAAGATGTCTCCGCCGCCATCTGAGTCTGAGTCAATGAATCCGAAAACTTTTTTTCCTTCTTCTTTTGCCTCAATCAGCTCCACCGGAAGATTCGCAATCTCCGCACGGAACTCTTCTTCATTCTTCACCGCAAAATAATTGCTGCGTGTAACGCCGTAGTAATTTGCCATCTGGCATTTCTCCTTTTGTCATTTTGTCATTTTGGTTTTTTTGTAGGGGGTGAGACTTTCGCCCCACCCCCAACATCTTAATTACGCCTTGCCACCCCACATAGCAACCAATTCGTCTGCTGTTGGCATTACGAAGGTTTCTGCGTGACAGTCTAGGCATACGCCCTTCGGAAAGACCTCTAAACGGTCAATCTCTTTAGCGCACTTAGTGCATGAAACTGTGTTCATTTTCTCACCTCTCCCTTTGTGATAACACCATTATTGCTTATTTCTATTCCAATGTCAAATCGTGGTCGGCGTGTCGCAAAACTATTCCTGTTTTTGTATCCGCATCAAGGTAAAAACCATCTGGCAACTTTTCCTCAAGGTATTGGATTGCGAAATCAACAACAACGCTTAGGTCATCAAGCATCTCAGGTGTGGCGTGTCCGGCAAGAAAGGTTGGCTTGTCTTGATTCCACACATCAAGAACAATGTCATAGCCGTGTTTTATCGCCAGTTCTACCGCATCAACGCCGAGCTGGTATTTATTTGTTTCCGAAGCCGCAACCAGGACCGAACCAACATCTTCTGGCTGCACATCACTAAAATTTTTTTCCCAACTCATTTCGCTGCTACCTCTTCTTCGCACCAGCGGCACATGCCCTTGCGTTGTATTTGTACCGGCGTGTGCGGCTCAGTACCGCATTTAGGACACCTCATTAGAACACCCTTCCGTATTCGTTCTCAACAATGATGCTATACGAACTAGGTGTTGGGTCATAAGCATCTTGCCTTTTTTCCACGCAATCCGCGCAGTAAAAAGATGCTAATAGCCAACCGCTATGGTCATCTACAACTGTGGCATCTACCTCGTCACAACTTTCGCAAGTCGTGCCGACCGGTATCTCAATTTTGTTCATCACACTCTCGCTCCGTAGATTGTTTTGTGTACCGCATCTCTACCGCAAGTTGAGTCGCAAGCCCAAACCTTGTAGCCAAGTAGAACAAACGGACTAACTTTAGACTTGCCGCAGTTGGCGCAACAAGCACCATTTCCTTTTACTATCAAGTCACGACTCATTATGCCTCCACCTCTAAGTCAATCTCGATGTCGCTGGTGGTGTAAGTTTCATCATCACCGAACTCATCTGCTGGCTCTTGTACCTGTGCGTAAAGAGCGTTAGCAAGATTGTCAATCTCTTGTTGAGTCAGAACCCGGTCTGCCGCAAACTTGATTGTGATTGTGTTTGTCATTTCTTTCTCCCTTTTGTTTGTGTGTTTGTCTTACATCTACGATACTAATCGTATCATAGAGCCGTGTCAAGTCTATTTGGTATTTATTTTTCTAGGACCGGACGAGAGTTTCTGCGAACTCTTTTGCCTTAGCAAGAGTGCTAAAGAAAGCCCGATTGTTGTCCAATTTGTGCGCCTCAATGCGTGGGTGATGAACCGACCAGCAATCTGGGTACAACTTGGTGTTCCACCGACTGATTGAGATTGAGCGACCATCAACTAAGTCCACGCTGTCATAACCGCGTACCTTGTTGTCTACTACGCTTCGTACTGTTTTCCACTTCATGGGGTTTCTCCTTTTTCCCTTATGTAGATACTTTAGCATAGGTCTATGACAAATACCTAATTATTCAGAACTTTCTTTTATTGCGTGTCGCTGCTGGGAACTTTTATCACGATTTCTCCGTGTCCTCCGGTCCAGAAACACAAATGATTTTTGGTTGAGAACATAGTTTCCCCGCGACCGGACAAGTTTGTCAAGCGGCTTCTTCTTCTTCGGCACGAGATACACCTCCATAATTTTTTTCCTAGCATCATCATACCAGCAGCCAGCTGACCGGCGCAAACAAAAAGGGGCCGAGCTGATGCCCGACCCCAATTCGCTGGGAGTTTTAGTGGTGAAAGTCCACCACGATTAGGTATTGGTTCTCTGGATTATCCGCAACTCGCTTGCGGAAGTCGTCAAGTTCTTGACTTGAGTAAGTTATGTCGTAGACATAAGTTTCTTCGCAGTTCAGCCCTGTCGCAATCTGTGCCGCCTTGTAAAGCGGATACACATCAAACGATTGTTTTGTATCCTTCGGTACATCAAGCCCCTCAATGGTGATGCCAGCCTTTACGCATCTGTCAATGTAACGCTCTAAGCACTCCTCACGGAAACCTTCGGCTGTCGCAATCGCTTGCTCTGCCTTTTCAGGATTATCTGAGTACCGTAGCGAGTCGCCGTCTACATAAAAGTCAATGTAGCGACCGCCGATTTCTGACCAGTCTGACCAGCGAAAGTATCCTTCGTCTAGCCGGTGGTTCACCTCTGCTTTTGCTTCGTCAAGGCTCTCTGCCTCAACTAACAAGATGTGTCCAATGTGCATGTATTTCTCCCTTTGTTGTAAGTGTAAGGTGGCCGCGGTGGACTTCGGAAGTCTGACCTCTGTCTTAGCAGGTATCTGTTCGGCACTTGCTCCGCCTAGCTTAGAGAGTGACTCTCACCACCTTACAAGAAATAATCTAGCATACATCTATGACAGACGCAACCCGAAACTAGATTATTTTGATAACAATTTCGTTATCAAATTTCTTCCTCTTCCGAGCCGTCTTGATTTGCCATAAACTCTGCGACCGAAACCGCCTCGTCAATGGTGTCGCACACAATGTCCAGATGCGTTCCGTCAGCTAAATAGAAATCAAACCAGGGGTTCATGTCCCAGGTCCATAAATTTTTTTCCACCGCATCAAAGAGTTGCTTGTCAGTCAAAATCCCAACATCAGCTAGGTCAAGACAATCGCGTAGCACTTGCTGTTCTGGATTGTCTTCTGCTGGATACAACCGCATCTCGCCGTCACAATAAATGTGCGCGTACTCCACACCGTCCAAGAAGACCGTGCCTACCAAGTCGTGTCCGTAGACGCGATAGAAAGCAGCATCAGTAGCCTCCGTCACCGGCTCATTATGTTTGTTCCACGAAATCAGTAGCGTAGCCATACCGCATCAATCTGTCGGTGTTACGAGCGTCTTGCTGGCAAGAACCTCGCCGTGCGTGTCAATGATGCTTATGACTCGTTCCCAAGCAGCGAAACCGTGGTCTACGAACTTGCCGTATTCCTCAATCGCTTCGGCTAAGGTATCAAAGTTTTTTTCCCAGCGATGCTCAACCGGTTCGCCCTTCTTCGGGCCTCCCAAAGCTACTCGCCCTTCATCGCTTACTGCTGTGATTGTGTATGGCATTAGATGTCCTCTCCGTCTTGGTCTTGGATAATCAAATCCTTTATTCTGTCGGCAGGGAAATCTTCTTGAACCCACGCCTCAACCTGTTCCATAACTTCTTCTAAAGTTATGCTGTCAAAATCTCTGTCGCTATTCATAGCAACAATACTTTCCATAATGTTCTGAACATCATACGAAATAACTTTCATCACATTTATGCGCTCTGGAAGATTTTTTTCCATCATTATCCCCTTAGTCTGCTTCCAACGGATTACCGTTTTTGTCATAGTCAATCAAGTCACCATTGACATACACGGAGTCAAGCACCGCATTATTGTCAGTTGCGTACTCAAAAAGCCCTAAGCCTTCAGCAAGGCAGTTTGCGATTACTCGCACCTCTACCGCCCAACCTGTCATCTCAGCGCGTAGCATCTGCTCGGACAGGTCAAACAGTTGTGCCACATAATCTGGCACGGTATCTGGTAGAGCGCGTAGGTCTTCTTCCGCAAAATTGTCATTTGTCATTTCTTTAGTTCCCTTCGTCTTCTAGGTTGTAGGCAGCGCAAGCCAAGATTGTGCCAATTTCGTTGGCAGCGTGCGCCCAGCGCACCGCGCTTTCTTTGTCGTTTTGTTCTGCTCGAACCTGAACTGTGACTGCGTACTCGTAGCCAAGTTGAGTTAGCGCACCTAGAATTATTTCCCGATTGTCGGCTTCTAGGATTGCTTGTACCAGCGTGTAGCGAGCAGTAGCTCGTGTGTCGCTGTTTACGATTGTGTCTGACATTTTGTTCTCCCTTGTTTGTGTCATTTTGTCTTACATAAGAAACATTACTGACTTATTGTTTCCTTGTCAAATTGAGTGGGGGTCAGCGTGTCGCCGACCCCCGAACAATTTATTCGTCGTCTTCGTCTTGGTCGTGTTCTTCGGCGCACTCGTCACAAGTTCCATCGTAGTTAGCACCGAACTCGCCACATAGTTGGCAGAACTCTTCTCTGTATCCCTGTGGGATTATGTTGTCAAACCCCTTGTTAGGGTCGCCCTCAACAGTTGCTACTGACTGGACAAACTCAAGACCACAAGAATCTTCGTACCACTTCTTGATTGTGACCAGCATTTCCGCAGGGGTCATACTTTGTTCTGTGATTAGGTGTGTGTCGTCAATTCCGTAGCCATAGCCGGCCATCTCGTGAACCTGTGCGTGGTCCATCAAAATGTAAATCTTGTGGCAACCATCAAAAGCAATTCCCTTTGCTTCGTCAAGCTCTGCTCTTACATCTTCCCAAACTTGCTCAAATGTCTTTGACATGTTTTTCTCCCTTGTTGTTGGTGTCTTCATCTTACATAACAAACATTAGTGACTTATTATTCCATTGTCAAATCGGGGGGAAACCCTGCGTGTCGCAAGGCTTCCCCGACCTGATTAGTATTTTGCCCGAACTGCTTCCATCGCCTTATTACACATCTCGGAGATGTCTGTGAAGGGGCTTTCGCTACTATGAGTTTCAGCAGCCAGATTGGGGAACTCTGGAAAATCTGTTGCCTCTGTGTAGTCGCCAACTACAAGAACTCTGTCGCCTACCCAGCGACCAGCAATTTCTGTAAATGGGTAGTCGCCACCACCACGAGCAGGTGATGTTGTGACGAGCGTGTAGAGAACATCAGATAGTGAACCAATGAACCCTGTGTGTTCGTATTGCTTTGCGCCCATACCTAGTAGGTGTGGATTGACAATTTCTTTCTTGTCTACATTGACAAGTGAATGGTATTGACCCATTTCATTTCTCCCTTGTTAGGTGTCGTAAGTGTTTTACTTACAAAACTAAACATAGCGTACCTCTATGATAAAAGCAAATCCAAATGAGATTATTTTGATAACAATTTGATAACGCAAAATAAAATTAAAAATCGGCCTGGTCAGCTCAGCTGGCATCTGGATTGTGCGGCGCATAATTTTTTTCCTGACCAGCTGGAAAATCCGGAGCTGCCTGGGAACCGGGAACCGGGGAAATTATCTTTTCCTAAGCGGCGAAGCTTCGGCTGCGAGCTACGGGAAAAAAATTTTTGGCCATCTTCCAGCTGCGCGTCATCAGCATCTGGAACTTATCTTTTCTTCGGCTGCGCCTGGGAGCTGACGACCCAGTCTTCAGCCGCTTATTATTTTTTCCCCACCAGCTAGAGCAGCTAGTTACCCGGTAACTACCCGGCAATCCGGTCTTCAGTCCCAGCATCTAGAACTTATCTTTTCCCACCCGTTAGCACTCCGTCATCTTCAGTGCTACATACAAGCACGCCGCAAAGTTTTTTTCCTACACAGCACGCCGTCATCTGGGTCCGGACACAAAGAAACCCAGACACCGTTCGTCTGGGTTCTCGCCGTCTAATCAATTTTCCGGTCGTATTCGGTAGGACCAGTTGCCCTATGTTTTACTTCCCCACTGCTTCAGAAGCTGGCCGTCAAGTTTTTTTCCTGCTCTTCTTACCGCCAGTCGAGAGCCGTCCCGTTATGAGACCGCCGTCCATACATCAACGGACCGGTACTCAAGTTCTACCGTCTCTTGGTGCTTCGTACAGATGTCCTCGCCGTTGTCTTCATCGGTCTCACAGCACGCCAAGCAGTCTGCTGGTTCGTATGAGTAGACCGCCGTCATCTCGCTCCGGTCAAAAGATACCAACCGTGCGCGACTATCGTCAATCAGCTCCGAGAAGTACGCCGTCACATACGCTTCCACGCCGTCCGATAGAACAATGTTTGAGCGGTCGCCGTCAAATACGATTGCGTATTCTTTTGTAAGTCTTTTCATAATTTCTCCCTTGTAGGTGTTATGTACCTATCATACACGCTCCCCCTGACATCTTGTCAAATCACAACACGCCGACCAAAGAAAAAGCCCCCACCGATTGGCAGAGGCTTTTCCAAAACTTGTCGTAAGGCTGACACACGCTGGAAGGACGATACCCGACGACAAGGGTCTGTGTTATTCAGTTATGAGTTGCGAGCACCTGCTTGAGTAAGAGCCTTAGCGCACGCTTGCCCGATTTCTGTGGCGGCCTCAACAGGGTCACTCACTCCGACTAAAGGTTTCACCTTTGAGTCGCTCAAGAGTTTCCGTGCGTGATAGCCACCATCGAACGGTATCCACAATACCGCAACTCCGGCTTGCTCACATCTAGCAATCCACTTGCGTGTCGCTTTGACTTCTTTACCTGTAAAGCAGCCATCAGAGACGACAACTAGCAATCGTGCTCCATTTCCGTGTAGCAGGTTGAGAGAGCCATCAAGAGCCTTGAACGCTTTGTCAAACTTCTCTGTGCCATCTGTCGCGGAATACACATTCACATCATCAAGGCTTTGTCCGGCTTTGAGAGTTGGAAATACATCTTGACCAAAGTAGACCATAGATGCGCGACCTTGAACACGCTTTACTGCTTCGCTCATTACCCACGCTGTAACTGCCATTGGGTTCATCGCAGAGTTCATTGAGCCAGAGATGTCTACCAAGACACCAACAGAAAGAGTTGGGTCGTCTGTGTGCTTGCGTACAGTCTTGCGGAAAGCTTCAACAGGTTTGTGTATGCCCTTGTCGCGAAGTGCTGCTTGCTGGACGAGAGCCTTTGTGCGAAGACGACCGGGAGGAAGTACGCTGGTAATCTCAATCGCATCGCGCTCACGATACTTTGCTTTCTCAAGCATACGAGCAACCACAACTGCTGCCGAACGCTCGCTACTTGTAGGCTTGCGAGTTTCAATCAGGTGACTTGTTGTTGAAGACTCTGGTGCAGGTCCTGTACCTTTACCAAATACTTCTGCTGCTTCGCTTGCGTGCTCGTGCTGTTCTTTAGATGCTGATGCACGCTCTTTGACTTCTTGCTCCCACTCTTCGCTTTCTTGCTGGTCACAAAGTTCGCCATAGTTCTTGATAGAAACTCCATCAGCTGCTTCTGCTAACTTCTCAAGAATCTCTGCAATCTCTCCAGCACCTGCACCTGAACCTGAACCACCATCAGTTTCGCCACGCTCTTCTTTTGCTTCGCGAACGATTCGTGCCCATTCGATTGCTAGTGGGTAGACATCAGTCAAATCTGAATTGTTGTAGTGTGATTGAAACTTACGCAAGATAGTTGAGAGTTGGCGAACGATGTCTTCACCAAGTGCGGAGTTCACAGATGTTATGACTTCTTCAACTTCGTCAAATTCAAGAATACCGGCGAGCACTCGTCCGTGAATCAGACCAACCAACTGTGCAAGTTGTGAAACACTACTTGCTTCTTTGGCGGCCTCAATGTCACCTAGTGCAATCTCAAGTGCTGATGCACGCAAGAACACGCGATTCTTGTAGTCAAGGTCAAGACCCTGCTTCTCAATGCGAGTCTCTTCAAGTAGCACGAGTGCTTCGTACTCGTCTGCTTTGAGAACTGCTTGAGCATCTACAAGTTCCCAAGCAGAGAATCTTGCGTGAAAAGCTTCGTGAAGAATTGCTCCAGTTGCTTTTGGAAACTCGTATTGAGTTTCGCGTAGGTTGATGTCACCAATCATCTCTGGTGTTGTACCTGCGCCGAACGCGACTGTGGTGTTCACTTCAACTTCCGCAATCGCTGGCTTGAAACACGCTGGTGCTCCACTACCGGCGACAGGTCCTGCAAGACCTACAAGGTCGTAGCGACCTGCTGCCTCATTGACGAGCTGTCCAATCTGTGCTCCAACTGTGAGCCACTCATTGTGACGAGTTCCTTGCTCTGTTGTTGCTGTGTCTAGATGTGCCATTTCTTGTCCTTCCCTAAAAGGGTCTGTGTGTCTAAGACCAAAGTTACAGTAGTTCTATGATGGTGTCAAGTTGAGTGGTGGGTGGGGGAGTCGCGACACCAAGTGCGACTCAACCCCACCCTAGCGAGAACCTAAAGGGAGTTAGATTCTCGCTGGCTTGCACTCGCTACCGAACACGCGAGACAGGACATCAGACACAACAGGTCGGTCCATCTCTGGTGCAGAGGCGAGTAGGTTTGATACAGCGAATGTGTTACCAAAGACACCTGCGATGTCGCGGAACGCGAGCAACTCACGCATCTGTGGAGACCAACTAACTTCACCTGAACTTTGCTTCTTGCTCAAGTTTTGAGCGCAAGTCACAATCGCAGTTGGAACATGTAGAGTGCGAGCAAGTGACCAGTCAGTTGCCATCTCTGCTTGAATAGTAAAGCGAGATAGTAATGCTTCCGAAAGTCGAACGCCGGGAGCGTTAGGGTTAGTCGCTGCTACAACATAGAAACCTTCTTTGATAGCGACTGCTCCGCGCTCTGGATTCGCAGTTACTACGATTTCCTTGCGACCGTCCATCGCTCCATAAACAACAGACAAGACCTTTGGGTCAATGAGACCAATCTCGTCAATGAAGATAACTTCACCATTTTCTGCGGCCTTTAGTAGTGGACCATCAATCCACTCAAAGCCACCTGATGGAGTCTGAACATAACCACCAATGAAGTCAGAGACTTCTGTGTCGCCAGTTCCCATTACAAGATTGACTTCACCAAACGCACCCTCAACGAGAGCAGTCTTGCCAGTTCCCGGCGCACCATAGAGAAGTGCGAACATAGGCGAACCTACAACACCTGACATCACCATCGCAGTTGCTTCACGAGCTTTGCGAAGAGTTGCGACATCTTGATGTTCACCCCACTTGCGTGCGTGATAGGCAGAGCCATTAGGACGAGTAAAGATGTTATCTTCACTTGCGATTACAGAAGTCGCAGAAACTACATCAACATCAACTGCTGGTGTCGTGCTCTTTGGCTTCGTGGTGCGTGGTGCTCGCTTCGTGTAGCGACCCTGTGGAGTCACCATTGAGTTGATGCGAAGTGCAGCATCAACGACAGTTGATTGAGCCATAAACTCGTCAAGACGAGATGCGAAAGTCGTGCCTATGATTGCGTATGTGTCTTTGATAGTAGCCATTATGATTTTCTCCCTTACTTGGCTTCTGCGAACATCTCGTCAAAGCCTAAGCCTTTGCGAGTCTGTCCAATTCGATAGATTACTTTGATTGGTGTCTTACCTTGAGCGATTTCACTCAAGTCTGTTTTTGATACTTCAACAAAGAATGGTTCACCCACGAGCGTGAAACGCAAGTTGAGACGATTCAATGTGTCTTTGATGTTGTTGAGACGAGTCAAGCGATGTTCTTCTGTGCTCATTCCATTTTCGTCCACCAGCATCGCTGAAAGAACCGTAGTTCTCCACTGCTTCTTCTGAGCTTCGGCAGTCAAGCGACGCTTGAATACATGAGAGACTACGAAGTCTCCCTCTTCGTTGATACCATCTGGCGTGATGAACATCTGATAGATGTCACCAGCAGCGTTCGTGAATTCCGCGTAGAACGCGCAACCCTGAACTTCTTTTGTAGCCGGTGCTACGAGTGATGCTGTGCTCACTTTATTTCTCCCTTGTGTAGGTGTCGTTTTGGTGTCTTACTGTCTTACATCTCTAAAGGTACATTACTTCTAGAATGGTGTCAAATCGGGGAGTGAGATGGTGTGTCGCACCCCCCGACTTGACGAGAACTTACTTGACTCGCAGAGTCGTGTAGGTCGTGCTGGTCGCACAAGCAGAGGCTGCTTCAGGGAAAACTTCCTTGAGCATCTTGCTGTCAATGCCAGAGCGAGTCTGCTCTACTGCCTTGACCTGAACGACTCCACCAATGGTGGCTTCTTCAGCACCCTGCATCAAATCTAGAATTGCAGAGCGAGTTGCCTTCTCTTGTGCTTCTAGCACCTTGAGTGCATCTTTGGTGTCGTTGAGCGTAGCGATAAGCTCAGCGAGATTCGTACCATCAAGTGCAATGGTATTGGACTCCAAGACGACTGCTGTCGTGGTCTTGGTCTTGCTTACAGTTGCGGTACTCACACCGCATCACCCCTTTGTAGGTGTCTTACTTCAGTAGACCTTCTAATGAAGTATTCACACTCTAGCATCACTCTATGACATTTTCAAATCGTATCTGCTAGAGAATCTTTATTCAGTTATTTTGTCTTACATAACAGACATTAGCGACTTATTATTCCAATGTCAAATCCATCTAGAAAACCGCGTGTCGTCCTTAGTCTTCAGGGTCTTCGTAGTTTGGACAGTCTTCGTATCGTGCTTCGTCATTCTCGCATTGACACACTCTGTCACCATCAACATAGTCTTGATGGCAGACAGGTTCGATGAAGCTTTCCTTGACCATAACTCCACCTTTGAATTGAAGTTCTCCGAACCAACCTGTCTCTTCTTCAAAGTCAAGAAAGATGTCCAGAGTCGGCCATTGAGTTGCGAGTGCGTACATCACCGGAGTAGGAACAGACCACGCAGTCTGGAAAGTGTAGACGAGTTGTGTGACATCATCAGCATCACTTTCTTCTGGATAACAAGCGTCCCATTTTGTTCCCCACGCTGTGTGCTGGTCAATCGTGGTTAGTTCTTCTGAAGGTAGCGGCACGATGTTATGAAATGAGATTGGTTGGTCCACTTTGTATGGAGTACCACCATCTACTAAGTCGTGAGGCTGTTTGAGAGTCGCACGAAGTTTGTCAATCGTGTCTTCGTCACCTTCTATGAGTAACGAGTTGTAGACCCAGTTTGGCATCTCTACTTCACCTCAAATCCGAGTTGCTCGATGTTGATGATTGCAATCTCCCACCAACCATCTTGGTCAAGTTCTTCGTTGCCTTCGTTCTCAACATCTTTCTCTGTGTTGTAGAAAGCATCTTGTAACTTGGTGAGAGTTTCTTCATCTTCCCAGAAGTTGTAACTCTCGCGTACTGCATTTAGAAACTGATTCCAGTTCACTGGTATCTCCCTTGTGTAGGTGTTGGACTTACAAAACTGATTCTATGTCTATTATTTCTTTTTTGTCAAATCGTAGCGTGTCGTCAATCGCCGGAGATGACGAGAACCGAAATTATCTTTTCTGGTCCGGGGGCAGCTGAGTTGGCCGGCCGCACGAGGTATCAAAAATTTTTTTCCCGGACCTAGCAAAAAGAAAATCCCCCTTGCTGGCATCTTTGCACCAGCTTGAAGGGGGATTTATTTTTTCTTGCTAGGCTGCTGCAATCTCTGCAATCAATGAGATAGCTGCTTTAGCCCACTTGGTTGATGTCTTTGTGTCTTTGTAATTGCCAATCTTCTGAGCACCGGTTTCAACGGATTGAGCCGATTTGTAGATTGACACCGTGTTACCTTCTTCTTCGCAGAAGTAACCGTATTCGTTAGAGATGTCTGCGACAAATCTCTGAAAGATGTCCGTCACTATTTTTTTCCTCCAGCTAGTTCCCACATCGCTTCAATGTGCTTATCCAGGCCGTTCTGTATCCGTTCATACTTCTTCTGATTGAAGATGATTGGGACAAGTACACGCCGTGATTTGTACAAGTCCCACCAGATGGAGTATCCAATCAGGCCGACTATCAAAATAATAGAACCGATTAGGTATTCCATTACTTGACTTCCAGTACGCGTAGCATCTCGTCCGTCTTCACGCCGAGAACTTCTGTCATCACCGGAAGCATCGCGATACTTGGCCGCGTCTCTAACGCGAAGTACCGGTACAGGTTGCCACGGTTGATTCCCATGTCAACAGCTACTTGCTCTAGTGATGTGTATTTCAGTGTGGTCATGCGCTGGCGAAGCCACGGCATGCCGGTCAGTTGTTTTGTCACTGTAGTTTTTTTCCTTCTGTAGTTTGAAATGCTCCGTGTTCGCAGGTGGCGGAGCAACCCACCAAGCCTCGCATCTCCAGAACCGTTCCTTTGATGCTTGCGAAATCCTAACCTTTTGAGTTAGGAAACTTAAGTGTCCCGTGTTCGCGAGTGCCGGGACAACGCACTCCCAAAAGTCTGAGGGAGGAGTAAGGCAAAACCCTCAGGCCTGTGCGGTTATCTAGCCCTAAATGTCCAAAATAATCTAGGGATAGAATGTTGTTGTTCAGTTATACACGGGTCTTACGCCGCTGTCAACTTGGTAGCAAAACCGAGTTCAACTTTGTTATGTGTGTACTGCTTGAAGCAGTTCTCGCACACATAAGCCCAAGGACCCCAAATCGTACGAGCATCGTACTTTGATTCGCGGTCTTTGCAAATGTCGCAATTACGCATGTGATTCTCCCTTCGTAATGAATCTATGATGGAGTTTACGCCCTTTCAGGCCTCGTGTCAAATCGGACGCTTTGTGAACAAATCAATGACTTCAGCATTGAGTCCGGTATCAGGGTCAACAACTTCTGGAAGGTTGTTCCGAAGCTTTGCAATTTCCAGAAGCCGGTCTTCAATAGCACCATCTGGAATCTCAATTTCATTCCCGAACTTCTGCAGCGAAGTTGCTGGGAATCCCATCATCAGCATCAAGCCTAGATAGTTTGCGGTTGTGTCTGGGTCGTTCTGTGAATGTGTCATAAATACATTGTTACACGGAGGTGTGACATTTTTTGAAAGTTTTTGAAAAAAGTTTGAAAAAGATTTTGCAAATCTGAGTTTTATGTCCCTAAGGGGTTTTTCGGGAAAAGATAATAACTTGGTCATCTTCCCCGGTAGACAACCGTTTCAACCGTTTCAAATCAAAAGCTGTTCAAAAGCTGTTCAAGTTTCCAGTGCCTGGGAAAGCGGAAATTATAATTTGTACATCCGCCAGGCGAGCTACCTCCCCAGTCCCAGTTAAAAACGAAAAACCCCAGGCCTCTCGCCGTTAAGCGAAACCCTGAGGTTCATCGGTTGAGTACCAGCTTCCCCACCAGCACTCGTTACATACGTTAGCACGGTTGGCTTCGTTTGTCAAGCCTTCAGTGCACGCCGTTATTATTTTTTCTTGCTGCAGGTTTTTCTCCGGAGCTGCAGGAGCTGGCCGTTAGGAAAAAAATTTCTGGGGGGTCAGGCCTGCACGCCGCTGGCCGTTAAAAGATTAACCAGTTCCCTAGCTGCGTTAGCCCTCGCCGTTACTCGGATGTGGTCTTCCCGGTTCTTCGCGAGTTCAATGTCACCAGTTAGCTCATCGGCTAGCTTGCTCGCCGCTGCTATTATATTTTCCGTTGTCATCGCTCGCCGCTCTCATCCGACTGAGCATCCGTTGGTTCCTCAGAATTTTTTTCCTGTACTGGCTCGCCGCTGCTCTCAACAACTTCGGCATCTATAATATTATTTGTTGCTTCCAACTGAGCGGCAATGTTTGCAGCTCCAGCAGCAAGCCGTTGCAACCGTTCCGCCACAATTACATGCGGAGGCCGTGCATCGTTAACTTCAATGTCCACGCTCAAATCCATACCAGCACGCACGCCGGCACGGTCAAGAATCTCGGTGCTCGCCTTCAGACGCACCGGTTCAGACTCAGCCGTTTCCATTAATTCTTCAAGAACATCTACAGCGTACGGTGCAGCTTGGATGAGTTTGCGTCTTGCCCGTTCAACATCCTCACCCGGTTTACGAACCGTCTTCAAATGCACACGACACAGGCCGTCATCCTTGATGCGACCCGATGACCACAACTGGCAACGCAGGCCGTCTGATTTCATAATGCGGCACCGATGAGGCAGGCCAGCAGGTTGGCGGTTAGGGCTGGCCGGACCACCGTTATTTTGTTCCAGCTGCCAAGCACGAGTTGAGCCCAACACCCACGGTGGGACAATCTTGCACGCCGCGTCATCAACCAGAAGGTCAAGACCGGTTAGGAAATCTGAGTTATTATTTTTTGGGTCCGTTAGCAGCGGCTTCTTTTCAGCTAAACTGAGCAACCGTCGCTCAACGGATGACTCTTGGGACCTCGCCGCAATAAGACCCGTTGCCCCTCCGGACTGGTCATACACTGGGTCCCAGTTCAATTTGGCACGCCGCAATGTGGCCCGGTTGTCAAATGTGTCTTCGCACACGCCCCGTTCGTGTTCTATGATACCAAGTTCCGATAAGTCAGGCCGCCGGTCATAAGGAGCATCTACACGAGGCTCGCCGTCGGTTGGGTCTTCTGCTGGCTTCTCAGGAGGAAAAAAATTTTCAAGCTCTGACACTGGCCGTTACCCCTCTCGGAATTTTTTTCCCACTCACTGTAAGAGCTGGCCGTTGTTTTCTAGCTAGCCGCCAGGAGGGAGATGGGAAGTTATATTATCTAGAACCAGGCCGGATAGCTGAAGATTCAACTATCCGACCCCGTTGGAATTTTTTTCCTTGCTATTGCTCAGTTTTCTTAGCCGCTGGCTTCTTCTTGGCCGTTGGATTCTTAGCAGGAGTAACCTTTACGGTTGCCTTTGTGCTGGCCGCATTGGTTGTGGTCTTAGAGGCCGTTGATGCCGTTACAGGAGTTGGAAGAATAAATTCCACATCCGGGTCGGTTGTTTCGCTGGCAAGTGATGGACCTGAGCGACCGGTTGCGCTAGAAGCGAAACTGGTCAAGATTGAGAGAAGGGTCGCACCTGCAGCAACTTTGGCTGCATCTACGGTTGTTGCATCTAGCACGCCAGCAGAATCAGCTCCGATGGTTGCTAAGAGAGTCTGTGCAAATGTCTTGATAGCTCGTTCAGCGACGGCCGTCAGGAATTTTGTATCATACATATTTTTTATCCTTTGTCAAGTCAGAACCTGAAGTTCCGATATACCAAAGGATATTACCAAAAAGTTTGGACGAAAAAACGGCGCGTGGAGAGACAGGCGTACCTTTTCGGCCTTTCATAAACAAAAATCTCTTTTTTCGTGCAGGAAAAGGATTCTTAAAAAACAAAACTATTATAGAGAAACTTGCTGAAAAACTGTTTCCAGAAATTACTTTTTGCGCGTGTCGGACGGACGGTCTAGTTTATCTAACTCATCAGAGTTGACTAAAGCGTAGATAAGAAATCCAAAAATTGTTCCCATAGACAGCCCAACTAAAAACTCCCACATTAGTTTCTTTCCTCCTTCCAAAGTGAGATTGTTTCTTCATCATCACAGTTGAGACAGATTGGCTTGTCATCCATTCCATCTATCAACATAAACTCATCGTAGACAATAGCATCACAAATGATGCATCTCATTGTTAGACTTCCTCTCGGCAAGTCTGACATAACAGAGCATCAAACCCAGTTGCGTAGGTAGTTGCTTTACCGTGTTCGGTTACAGGAACTGGTACGACAACTTCGTCTGTTCCCTGACATCTATCGCACTTCAACTCAATAATCCAATGCGAACTTTTTCCACGAACTGCGAGCGAACTGATTCCACGAACCAAAGCGTGCATCGCTCCACCACCGACTGTCCGGCACAGAAACGGTCTTACATCTTCGGCTTCTAGTACCGGTCGTAGGTTCTTGCAAGGACAGGCGTATCGTGATGGTTTACACATTGAACGCCCAGCAACTTCCGTATGCTTCGGTGCTCCGTGTCCACATAAACAAACTCGTCTATCTGTCCCAAACTTTTGCTGTCGTAGTGTCCCATCAACTTCTTGAACTTCCTCAACGGTTAGTCCAAGTGCTGCTAAAGCATCACGCGATGCGTTATTAGTTTCAGTCATTTCCAAAACCTTCCTTTCGTAGTTGCTCTGCTAATTCAGCAAAACTAATTTCGGTATCTATCTTTTCTCTAAGTTCTTTATAGAGATTCATTGCAACTTTCAGTTGCTTTCTTTTCTGGTAACTCGTGTATCCAAGTATCGCGAGCAAACTTCCAGCAAAACCTGCTAAAAAGATTCCAAGCAATAGCACCAACTCCAATCCCAAATTCAATTTAGAGTCCTTTCTTTTTTCTGTCTGATTTAATTTCTGCTTCAATAATTTCTCCTGCTGCACTTCGTGCGTACCCAGCCCAAGTCATCTGTTCTTCCAAGGTCCACTTGTCTCGTTCCTCTTTCGGAAATAAATATCCAAGTAATTGTTCAGCCCTGTCTTCAAGCTCACGCTTCATCGCACTCATACTTCCAACCTTTTCTTCTTAAAGTTATCCACAGCCAACATCCTAGCACAAACTATATACCTTAGCAAACTATAAACTATATATGCATATTGCATATCCAACTAACTTTTTCAGTACCCCATACGCGTGCGCGTACGCGCGTAGTAGAAATAAAGTAGTATATGCAATATGCATATATAGTTTTTATAGTCTTACTATCCAATTTTTTTCATCGCAACTACATTTTTCCCGATAGTATCTTTCAATTTACCCCCTCTTCTACCACGTCTAGCACCCCCTCCTCTGACCCCAGAAAACTGATTTCCAACCCCCCAATCTACCCCCTATAACCCCCCAAAATCCTCCAACCCCAAAAAGTTATCCACAGGCAAAAGAAAAGCCAGCTGTTTCCAGCCGGCCAGTCTTCAGGGAATTATTATCTTTTCCCTAGTATAACTAACTAGTTAAACTCAAGATTTAGACTTTTTTCTGCGTTCTCTACGATTAAGCAGGGTAGCCTTAGTATCTGCATACCAACTGTCATAATGCGACTCAAGTAGCCAAAAGTCCTTGTGATGTGGGAAAAGTGCACCTGTATGGGCAAAAATCTTCACTCCAATACCTTTTACCCTGCGGCAGAACATAAGGTCTTCAGATATCCACTCCACGACACCATTATCCTCAACTGGACCGTCTTGGAACCAGCACCACTTATCACCAGTTGCACCGCTATATTCTTTCCGCATTTCCTCTAAAACACTGCGATGTATAAGCAAACAGCCTGTTCCTGCTGAATCAATCTCCACAAGGCTATTTTTAGGGTAGTCCAGATATGGAACCAGGAATCCCTGCTCTTCATCTATAATATAAATTGTTGGCGTAGGAGTTGGCATCAAAGCCCCATCCGTAGCAGGACTTGCAGAAAAACACAAACCTGATATAATACGATACTTATCTTTATCTGCCACTGACATAAGCTTGTCAAAAGCATCTACCGTTATATATTCATCAGAGTCCACAAGAAGCAGCCAGTCATCTTCCGTATTCTCCAAAAAAGAGTTAACCAAGATATTACGACTTTTGGCTAGAAGACCAGTTCCTAGAATATCGTGGAAGTTTTTAATCTTCTCACTTCTTGTCCGGATAAGGTCTATCATAGAGTGAGCAAAGAAGGCATCCACTTGACCGTGGTGACACCAAGACACACAAACTGTTTCATTTTTATTAATTTCATTCATATTCAAACAATACCCCACCCCGATACTTGCAAGCAACGACACAATCATCTAACATACAGATATGAGAAAACCAGATGTTTATATGACAATTGATGAGTACATTTCTTTTGTGAACAAAGCACACGAGGCTTTCTTTAGACAGCGATACAAGAATGATAAATCTCAGAAGCATCACCCATCTGATTTGGCAGTCACAACAGCAGATTTTTTTGAAGCAACTTACGCAGTTGTTGATTCTCTAACAGATATTTACCGAACTAGACAGGAACCACCTACACAATGACATTACTTAGAGAAGCTTTAGGTCAGGCAATCCGTGCAGAGCGAGATAAGAATAATCGCACTATGCGCGTGATTGCAAAGAATTCCTTTATGTCTCTTGGTTATCTCAGCGAAGTTGAGCGAGGGCTTAAAGAAGTTTCTTCAGAGTTGCTGGAGAACATTTGTCGAGCTCTTAACATCTCTGTCTCAGAGTTGCTTGTTGCTACAGCCTTTAGTATGGACAAGTCCTTAGAATTAGAACTAAGCGAACTCATAGAGAAGGAAGGGTCTGTTCAAGTATGACTGAGAGAAAGAAGTACGCTACCGAAACTTACTATCTCAAGCAGATTGATAAGTTTGAAAAGACCATTGCGCGTCTCAAGGATTTAGTTAAGCGTTCTATTGAGCGTGACCCTGTAGTTAACCAGCACCTTATTTCGGCAGAGGAAGTTTCTAGGATTCTAAATGACGACACCGAAAAAAATTGAAACTATTGATGTTGGTGAAGTTGACTGGAACGCAACTGCTGTTCACTATATAGAACTAAACAAGCAAAAGACTGAAGCCATTGAGCGAGTGCGTGAGTTGCATTACGAATACCCAGACACAGGTGACTGTGCAGGATGTGACCACATTTATCCGTGCCCAACTATTGAAGCGTTAGACGATGAGCAATGACCAACAATGAGATTAGAGAACGAATTGTTGGAAACATACTAGATAAAGTTATTGACTTAAACTCTTGCACCAAGCACGACAATTGTAATGAACTAGGAATATTGATTGAAAGTTATATCCCAGAGTGGACTGACTTTTTACTAGAAGAGGAATCTAGTGAAGCGTAAAACTTCTAACTCAAAACTTCCAGACCTACCCTGCGACTGCGGCCATCCGGAATCTCAACATCTTTTAATGATGGCAAACTGTTTTGATTGTAGTTGTACTAGATTTGTTGAAGATAAACAAAAAAGTAGGGGTAAGGATAAAAAATGACTCTGCCTCCAGACTATACAAAGAAGTGGCTTGATATTTACAAAGCTCAAAAGAATGAAGAGATTATTCAAAAAATCCGAGAGATGCATCAGCAGTTTTATGATTGGTGCATTATTTGTCGTGACCCCAAGAATCCTGAACACAATGCTCAGTTTCCTTGTGATACCCGAAAGATTGTAGATGGTATCTATATAGAGGAAACTTTAGATATTCCTGAAACTTTACAGTTTGATTTTGGTGACTGATGATTAAAGACCCAGAACTTTGGTTTTGTATTCACGGTAAGGCTTACGCAATTCGGTGTAGAAGTTGTCCTCTTGGACAGAAGCAAGCAGACTCAATGAATCAAGAGCAGTATGACAGATGGGAATCTAACTGGATGAAATCTTTTATCTCTAACTGGAGAACAAGAAAAGCTATTAAAAAGTGGTGGGCAGAAGTCAACGAAAACGCGTTAAAGAATTTTCCAAGATGACTTGGGACAATATTCTTGGCGGGATTATCTGTGCAGGTTTAGCGATTGCTTATGCTTGCTTGTTTATCTCTATGACTATTATGGTTTGGGAAGACTATAGAGAACACAAAAATAAGAAGGATAAAAAATGAAACTAGCATCAACCGTCACAGAGGTACTTATTTTATTTTTTGTTGCATTGAATTCTATTGTGAATCTAGTTAACTACTTAAATAATAAAAAGAAAAAGCAATGACATATTGGTCTTATGTACTAGGCATCATTGGTGTAACTGGAATCTTTTTTGTCGGTAGACAGACCGTTTGGGGTTGGCTTGTCCTCTTAGTAAATGAGTGCATCTGGATTGTCTATTCAATAGTGACCAAGCAGTATGGTTTTATTTTTATGGCAGTTGCATATTCAATTGTTTATATTAAATCATTTAGACAGTGGAGAAGAAAGATAAAAACAAATGACAAATGACGATACACACTATATGCGAGATATGAACGCTCATCTTCGTAACACCTGGTTATGGGATGAGTGGGGCTTCACTGAGAACTGGGGCAACAAATGCACTATGTCAGATATGGATGGGTTCACTCCTTTCTTTGCTGAGCGTAGGAGTCATTTTCTTGTTGTGGAGATGAAGCACTGGGATGGTCAGGGAGATGTTCCAAAAGTTAATCGTCTATCCGGTCAGATGAAAGCACTAGCAGCTTTAGGCTGTAAGGAAGACTTTACGGTTATTCTTGGTTATGGTGACACCAGCACAAGGCAGGTTTACTACTACGAACTTTTAACTGAGTCAGGTCCTACGCAAGATATTAAAGGTAGAACTTTCCAAGAGTTTATTGACGCTTGGTTTAGTTACGCATCAGGAGAATAAAGATGAGCACTGAAGTTTTAGACGATGAACCACTTTGGTATTGTGAACATAACAAAGCGTATGGCGATGGCTGTAAGAAATGTGAGTGGGAATCGTGAAGAGAGAAAAAGCAATCATTGTTGATATTGATGGCACGGTTGCTCACCGCGTAGACCGTGACTGGTTTGAGTATGAGAAGGCTCATACAGATGCAGCAGATACAGCAGTGATTGAAGTTATTAAATGTTTATGGCTTCAGGGCTACAAGATTCTCATTGTGTCCGGTCGCAATGATGATTCGCAAGATGTCACCAGCGAGTGGCTTCGTCTTCACTGTCCTCCTTATGTAAAACTTTTTATGCGAGGCTCTAAAGATTTTCGTGAAGATTCAATTGTTAAGCGTGAGATTTATGAACGCTTTATTGAACCTCTTTATGATGTGCTTTGTGTTTTTGATGACCGTAATCAAGTTGTAGATATGTGGCGAGAGATTGGCTTGAAGTGTCTTCAAGTTCAGCCAGGAGATTTTTAGTATCTATGTCTAGTGAAATCCTTAACGAATATTCTTTAGGTATTGTCCACGCTTATCTTTCTTTGCAAAGCTATATGTCTGTTGGATTTTATGCGAGCATAGTTCACAGTCTTCAAGATAGTTTTTTGAAAGAGATTATTCGCGACACTGGTTTAGATAAAGATGTCATTCTTGCAGAGATTGAACGCATAGATAAGGAACGTATTTACTTGCGAAAAAGTGTTAGAGATTCTCAGTAAGTTAGACAGTATTTGCTACAAAGAAAATATGCTTAATAAATTAGAACAGTTTGTTTTAAGTACCTAAGCAAATACTGATGTTGTTAGTTCTTAGTTTTATGGACAAAAATATAAAAAGTAAAGTAGTACTTGCTACTCCAATCAAATACCCCTAAGGTATGAAGTGCTAGTATTTGAGTTCTGTTCTAAATACCAATCAACTTTTAGGGATTAATTTATGTCTACTTCTGTCCAGTTTGCTTTCCGTCTCAACGAAGAATTTGTTGCTTCCTACAAGGATAAGAAAGCACCGTTTGGTTATCGTGACGCTGCTGGAAACTCTGTAGGTGAGATTACTTTCCTGCGTACTTACTCACGCAAGAAGGAAGATGGAACTAAAGAAACTTGGGTAGATGTTTGTGAGCGAGTCATCAATGGTATGTACTCACTTCAGAAAGAGCACTGCAAGACAAACCGTCTTCCGTGGTCTGATGCTAAGGCTTCCGCTTCTGCTAAGGAAGCATTTGACCGTCTGTTCAATCTGAAGTGGACTCCTCCCGGTCGTGGACTCTGGGTTATGGGAACTCCTATTGTCAATGTTCAAAAGAACTCAGCTGCTCTTCAGAACTGTGCTTTTGTTTCTACACTTGAGATGAACAAGAACAATCCAGCGGCCCCATTTGCTTTCTTGATGGAAGCGTCAATGCTTGGTGTTGGTGTGGGCTTTGATGATAAAGGTGCTGAAAAGGAATTCACTATCTACGCACCTAAGGCTGATGTAGAAGTTTTTGCTATCCCAGATACTCGTGAGGGTTGGGTTGAATCAACCGTTGCACTTATTAACTCTTACCTAAAGTCAGAGCAATCAACTTACGAATTTGATTACTCAGCGATTCGTCCAGAGGGTGAACCTATTGCTACCTTTGGTGGAACGGCTGCAGGTCACGCTCCACTTGAGCGTCTACATAATTACATTCGCAAACTATTCAAGGGGCGTGCTGGTGAACTTGTTACGAAAAGGGATATTGCTGATATTGGTAATCTCATTGGTGTATGTGTCGTATCTGGAAATGTTCGTCGCTCTGCAGAACTCTTAATTGGTTCTATTGATGACCCAGACTTCCTTAACCTGAAGAACGCTGAAGTATTCCCTGAGCGCAACTCATATGATGCAGAGGCTCCGGGCTGGGGTTGGATGTCAAACAATTCTGTTGCTGTTGAAGTTGGCAAGGACTTGTCAAACATTGTTGATGGTATTGCTCGCAACGGTGAGCCGGGCGTTATCTGGATGGATATCTCTAAGAAGTATGGTCGTCTTGCTGACCCAGAGAATAACAAAGACCATCGCATTATGGGATACAACCCTTGTGCTGAGCAGTCACTAGAGTCTTACGAAATGTGCACACTGGTTGAGACTTATCTCAATCGTCACGAGAGTGTTGAAGACTACAAGCGCACTCTAAAGTTTGCTTATCTCTACGCTAAGACTGTAACTCTTCTTCCAACCCACTGGGAACAAACAAACGCAATTATGCAACGCAACCGTCGCATCGGAACTTCTATGTCTGGCGTAGCAAATTTTGCTGACATTAATGGTCTTCCAATTCTTCGTGAGTGGATGGATGCCGGATACAATACAGTTCAGTCATACGACAGTACTTACTCAGAGTGGTTAGGTATTCGTGAATCAATCAAGACAACAACCGTTAAGCCTTCAGGAACAGTATCAATCCTTGCTGGTGAATCGCCCGGCGTTCATTGGACACCAGGTGGAAAGTTCTTCAACCGAGCAATACGCTTTGCAAATTCTGACCCTATGCTCCCACTTTTCAAAATGGCGAACTACCGAGTTGAACCAGCCAGTGAATCTCCAGATACTACCTCAGTAGTATTCTTCCCAATCAAGTCTGATGCAGAGCGTGCAGAACGCGATGTAACAATCTTTGAGAAGATGTCACTTGCAGCGACTGCACAGCGTTATTGGTCAGACAACTCTGTATCCGTGACAATCTCATTTGACCCAGAGACTGAAGCAGAGCACGTTGGTACTGTTCTTCATATGTATGACGGTCAGTTGAAGACGGTCTCATTTCTACCGTCTGGCAACTTCACTTATCCTCAGATGCCTTACACGCAGATTACCGAAGATGAGTACCGTGAAGAGGGCGAACTTAAGTTGTTCCCAATTGATTTCTCAGGTGTTTATGCAGGTATGGCAGCCGATGCTATTGGTGAGGCGTATTGCACAACTGACGCTTGTGAGATTAAACTAATCACTGAGAATACAAAAGACAAATAAAGGACAAACAATGAAACACGTCGTTATGTTTAGCGGTGGTATTGGCTCTTGGGCTTGTGCCAAGCGAGTTGCTGAGCAGTATGGGACTAAAGATTTGTATCTACTATTTAGCGATGTCAAGGGTTTTACTGACGACCCTCATGTTGGCGAAGATGAGGATACTTATCGTTTCATTGAAGATGCTGCCAAGAATGTTGGCGGAACTCTTGTAATACTCCGTGATGGTCGTGACATCTGGCAAGTTTTCAAGGATAAGCGTTTCCTTGGGAACTCTCGTTTAGCTTCGTGCTCTCACGAGTTGAAGCAGAAGCCAGCGCGTAAATGGCTTGTGGAGAATTGTCCACCAGAGGAAACTATTGTTTATGTAGGTATTGACTGGTCAGAGACTCACCGTCTACCGGCTATTGTCAATAACTATCTTCCTTACACAGCAAAAGCACCGTTGACTGATGCTCCTTTTCTTGACAAGAAGCAATTAATTGAGTGGGCCCAAAGTGAAGGTATTGAAACTCCTCGCTTGTATGACTTAGGGTTTTCACACAACAATTGCGGTGGTGGTTGCGTGCGTGCAGGTCAAGGTCAGTTCAAACAACTTTTGCAGATTATGCCAGAGCGTTACGCAGTATGGGAAGCAAAAGAAAAAGAGATTCAAGAGTTCTTGGGTAAAGATGTGACTATATTAAAAGAACAAGTCAAGGGTGTTAAAAAGAATTTATCTCTTGAGGAACTTCGTATTCGTAATCAAGAGAATCCAGCGACTGTTGACGAGTTTGATATTGGTGGATGTAACTGCTTTGTTGATTATGGCGATATTGACGAAGAGATTGAGAAAGCAAAAGCAGAGGAGAATCTTGATGCCTAGTTATGAATTCATCTGTGAGAACGGACATACCTATATAGAGGTTCGTTCAATTCACGAAGACCAGCAGGTTTTTAAGTGCCCAGAGTGTGACGCGGAACTTAAGCGCGTTTTTGAATCTACTCCAGTTACTTTCCGTGCTGGTGGGTTCTACGCTAATGAACGAAGAAAAGAGTTTGGAGTCTAGTGACTCGCTTTTGTGTGATTTCTAAAGACTATGAATATCATGTCCCTAGAGAACATAATTCAAATGAGATAACTTCTACAAGTATCCGTAGAGGTCTTGCTTCTTTAGGTAATCAAACTTTCAAAGATTTTAATGTTGTTATCTGCCATGACGGTCCAAAAGAAAAGACTTATGAAGAAGAAGGCATTGACTTCAAAGAACTAGGTATAGAACCTTATATTATAAATACTCCAGAGCATCACGGAGTTTGGGGACATACATCTTCTGATTACGCTATGCGTTATGCATATGAAAATAATCTTGGTGACTACTATATTCAACACAATATAGATAACGAATTTTTACCTGAAGCTTTTCAAATAATTAGTGATGCCATAGATGAGTTTGAAAAGAATATAATAATCTTTCAAATTTATCATTGGAAGATATGGCCTCTCAGTCAACCAATTTACGCTATGGATAGTCCTTGGACAGGTAACCCTCCAATCCGTGGAGGTACTGCTGCAGGTGGGGGCATTGATGCAATGCAACTAGTGGCTCATAAAGATATCTGGAAAGAAGTTGGATTCTGGTATTCTACTAAAGAAGAAGCAGATGGTATTATTTATGAAGATATGTGTAAGAGATTTTCTTATCAACATATTCCAATAGTGTTAGGACATAACTTTTGAAACCCTTACTTGGTTCAGGTATCCAATTAGATACAGAAACTCATATCAACACCGATAATGGTGACCACGATATGTTTGCTCACTACGCTCCTAAAGATGAGATTACTGAAGCACTAATCAACGGAACTCCTATTATGGCTCTTTGTGGAAAGATTTGGGTTCCATCTCGCAATCCAGAAAACTATCAGACTTGTCCAGAGTGCAAGGACATATACGAGACTTTACTAGAAGACTAGTTCTCCGATAGGGGCTTAGGTTCCCACTCCGGTCGAGCAATTCCAATGATGTGTGTATCTTCACCTAAATGACGTACACGAGTGAAGACACCTTCAGCTCTACCCAGCGGCTTACAAACATTTGCTTCAATTGTTTTGATAGCGCAAGGAACTTTGAACCCCATAAACTTGGTATAAAGAACTTTCTCTACAATTCCAATATGGTTTGGGTGTAATGAGTTAAAGGCAAGGAATACTAAATCTCCTGGCTGAGCCTTTTCTACTAATCTATTATTATTCTTAAACCACTCATAGCCACTCTTGGGTGAAGAGAATCCTTTTTCAGTTGTGGCGTTTACTGCAGAACTCAACCCATACTTGGCAAAGCACCAAGACACAAACATTGCTGAGTAGGGCTGATTATTTAACCCATACCATTTACCATACTTGTTATCGCTATTGTCTCCAGAGGTATAGCCAATTTCTTCTCTAGCGGTGGCTAGTAAAGTCTCTTGAGGTGTCATCTTAACTCTCAGAATTCTGTTTAGTCCGATTCAGTCGGTGAACTGTTTTTATGTTTTCCATAGCAAAAGACCGCCACATTTCGTAGTTTTTCTTTCCACCAATAACATCTACCCATTCGCTGTCTGGAGTCCTGACGTGTTTAATGAATCGGAATCTTCCAGATTCTCCACGGATAGATAGTTCTGTCCCTACTGTAACGGTTCTTCCGTTGATTTGAATTTTATCAGATACTACCCATGTCGGATGCGCTGATTGAACATTATTAAGTTCTTTCTTTTTACGTCCCATAAATCAATCCTATCATAGAGGGTGACAAAATCAAAATCGTGTTTGTTTATAAGAATACAACTTAGTTATGTTACTGTTCTTTTATGACAGTAGATTACCCAAAAAACATTCCTACGATTGTAGATTTGCTGGGAGCAAAAATAAAGCAGATTGCTCGCTTCTGCGATGAACCAGTATGGTCTGCTTTTAACCCTTCTGTATGTTATACAGAAGAGCACGGTTATCTTGTATTGTTTCGCTCTGCAAATGCTGTTCTAAAAGACCATAGACCAGAGTGGCAAACACCTCTTGGAGAAGAACTCACTACTGCTGATTCTTATGATGAACCATCTGAGTGGTATGTCAATGCTTATATCAATGCTCAATTAGGTAGCGAAAAGCTATTCCAAAATAAGATGTTTATTGCAAAGTTAAATCCAACAACTTTAACTATTAGCAATATGCAAGAAGTAGATTTGTCAGGTACTTACGCTAAGTTTGAGGAAGAGACTGGTATTAAACTTTTCCGTGGAATTGAAGATGGTCGCCTTTACCACGATGGGAAGACTTTGCGTATTAGCGCAAACATTTTTGAGTTTGACAAAATTCCAGTAGCTAAGATGTGTAACTTAACTCTTGATATATCTAGTGGTAAACCTGTTGGTGGAACTATGACTGTAATTGAGTCACCAATCCATCACGGAACTGTTGAAAAGAACTGGATGCCAGTTAACCGTCCAAGTCTGACTAATTCAGATGATGTGTCATTTGATTATATTTATAGTTGCTCTAAGACTTTCAACCTTGAAGGCCAAGAACTTAAAACCATTGGTGGCTATGACTTACCCATTAGAGGTGGCTCACAGGTTATTGGTCTTGATAATGGGACAATGCTTGCAATCATTCATCAGACTGTAACTACTGAAACAATTCGTTTTGCATCTTTAACAAAAGAGACTCTAATCCGTCGCAGATATGTTCACCGATTTATTCAGTTCAATGAAAAAGGTCAAGTTATTAAAGTCTCCGAGATGTTTAACTTCCTTAATAAATCCATTGAGTTTGCGGCCGGCCTAGCAATCAAAGATGGAAAGGTTCTTGTTTCCTTCGGGGCACTTGACTCCTCCTCCCACATCGCATCCCTTCCCCTCAAAAACATTCTGGCTAATCTTCGGGAACCTAAAGGGGTTCCGTTTATAGACCTAGAAGGCCCGGAAAATTAGGTTTTAGATTTATAATAAAGCCCCTCTAGTTTTCTAGGGGGGTTTTTCTATGTTCAAAATAGCCTTTTTCATTATTAGATAAAATTGTTTTATCAATCAAAGAAGTCAAAGAAGAGGTCTTATGGCAGAGCAAGGTACAGCAACTCGACTTATTGAAGTTGCTACAAAAGAAATTGGAACCGTTGAAGGTCCAAAGGAAAACCAAACACGCTACGGTGCTTTCACAAAGGCTAACTACCAGCCTTGGTGTGGAAGTTTTGTTATGTGGTGCGCTAATCAGGCAGGTGTAAAAGTTCCTAATACTGTTTACACTCCAGCAGGTGCTGACGCTTTTAAGAAAGCAAAGTCTTGGGAAGATGCAGATGTTGCTAAGCCCCAGCCGGGTGACATTGTATATTTTGATTTCCCTGAAGATGGTTTCACTGGAATCTCGCATGTTGGCATTGTTGTGAAGGATAACAATGACGGAACTGTAACTACCATTGAAGGCAACACTGCCGGTCGCGTTGGTGACCAGCGTAATGGTGGAATGGTTCAGAAAAAGGTTCGGGGATTCAAGGCTAATAAGAAAGGCGTTGATATCAGCATTGTTGGTTTTGGTCGCCCTAAGTTTGGCGTTGCTATCGCTACTAAGGTTGAAAAGGCTCCAGGTCCTAAAGACTATCCCGGCGAGACGATTGACCCAGGTGAGTCGGGCGCACATATTAAGTTGATTCAAACTGCTCTTGGGCTTAAGGCAGATGGCGTTTATGGTCCTGTGACCAAGAAGGCTGTTGTTGCTTGGCAAAAGGCAAATCCAAAGTTCGGCAACGCTGATGGCATCATTGGCCCTAAATCGTGGGCAGCACTCGTCAAGTAGTTCCGACATAAGAGACCGTCCCTCTTCATCCTTACGGTAGAGGGGCGGTTCTTTTTGTGCTATTGGTAGCGTAGAACCTGTGAAATTGGTAGCGTTGCACCACAATGCAACTTTTTACCCCCTTTTGTTGCATTGTGATGCAATGCTTTAAGGCCCGGAAAATGTCAAAAGTTATCCACAGGCTCTAATTGGGCGTTTTGCTTGCTTTATGGCATAATTATCGTATACACTTAAGTTTAAGTCTATATGTTATATTGCCTTAGAAAGGGCGGAATCAATGAGTTTATCTGTTGTTGTAGATGCTATCTGGACTATGTTTGCCTACAGCCTACTTTTTATTGTATTTATGTTCTGCATTGCTGCAGTAATTGGATGCTTCAAAGGTTTAGTTAATCTTTTTATTAGTGAAGATGAGTTAACTGAAGTCAAAGAAGTTGAGTCAAGTGGACTCAAGTCAGTACCTACTGCTGAATCAAAGTGAATCGTCCAAGTTGGGATGACTACTACTTAGGAATTGCCAAAGCAGTTTCTTTACGAGGAGATTGCGTTCGTGCTCAGCACGGAGCAGTAGTCGTTAAAGACCATAAGATTGTTTCAACAGGATACAATGGAACTCCAGCAGGAGATGAGCGTTCTTGTGGTACGACAGGTCAATGCCCACGAGCACTTGACTCCACTTCAGAACACGCAAAGGGTCAATATGACCTATGTTGGAGTACCCACGCAGAGTCAAACGCGCTTCTACGGGCTTCCTGGAGCGACCTTTTAGGGGCAACTCTTTACATAACTGGTCAACCTTGCCCTGGATGTACAAAGCTAATTGCTTCCGCAGGTATTAAAAGAGTAGTAAATGCTTAAAGTCAAAGAAATGATTAATAGAGAGACTTTTAGTCACGCCCCTCTTAAAGTAAAGATTGCTGTAGTTTTTTTAGTTATATACCTCTTATCCCCCATTGACTTAATCCCAGACTTTATCCCAGTCCTAGGCCAACTAGACGACATACTCATAGCTGGCCTTGTTTACAAGTATGCTCAGAAATACACAAACTTAAATGTTTAACGGAATTGCTTACCTCTATGCTCGCGTATCAACACAGATGCAGGTCAATGATGGAATCAGTCTTGATGCTCAGGTCAAACAAATGGAGTATGCAGCACTTGCTGCTGACTATGAACCAGTAATTTTAAGAGAAGAAGGTCGCTCAGGTAAAAGTATTCAAGGACGACCAGTACTAAGAAATGCGCTAGATGACCTAGACGCAGGAAAGGCTCAGGCAATTTATGTCACACGTCTTGATAGATTGGCGCGTTCAACTAAAGATTTTCTTAGCATTGTTGACCGTTCTCATAAGTTTGGTTGGCGTTTGGCTCTTCTTGACCTTGGTCTTGATACTGCAACTCATCAGGGTCGTTTTGTTGTTACCATTATGGCTGCTATGGCGGAGATGGAACGCGGAATGATTTCTGAACGTCAAAAAGATGTTCACCGTGATAGACGAAGTAATGGAAAAGTTTGGGGTATAGACCTTGGACCTACACCAGATATTGAGAAAGAAGTACGAGAAAGAATCTATAAAAATAGACAGTTAGGAATGTCTTATCAACTTATTGCTAATGCTCTTAATGCTGAGGGAATACCTACTGCACACGAAGGAAAGCAATGGTATCCAGCAACTGTTAGACACGCATACATTGCTTATGTGAAACAAATAGATAACTTAGATAGTTAGTAACTAAAGTAAAATAGTGATATAAGTCTGACGACACACAGGCTGACACACGGAACGAATACCCTTGCTGGAGGGGCTACTTTGTCTAAGTTTATTAGAGCCTTAACCGCTTATACATATTTAGCATTATTGGTAGTTTTACCATTAGCATTTCAGAGTCCTGCAAATGCGGTAGCCCCTCAGCCTTGCAACCAAGTTTCTTGGACAGGCGAAGATGATGTTGCACATCAAATATTTCTTCCTACAAATATAAATCTTGGTGACACTTCTTACGATACTGTCTACGCAACTACAAATGGAACGCTCACATTTGGTTCACCTGATGCAACATTTAGTAGTTATCCAAATACTCCTTCTATCTCTTTAGCCGGATGGGATTGGGTTACTTGGTCTGGTGGTTACCTGAGTTATGGAGCAACTGAAACAGGTTTTTGTGTAGAGTGGATGGTTCGTCCATACCCACAAAACAATGGTGATTTTACAAAAATTACATTGACTGTTGATACTTCTCGTTTACCAGCTTGGTCAGGAACTATTGAAACAACAGGATGGCTTCCAAGTAGTCTTCGTAGAGGTATTAGATTTATTTCTGGGCAAGATGTAGTTACCATCTCTGAGGCATTTACTGTTAATGGTGGCCGACCAATTGAAATGCAATCTTGTTGGGATGGTTCTGTAATTCCTCTTACTTCAACCTGTCCTGCAGAACCTCCAGCAGGTCAATGTTGGGATGGCTCAACAGTCGCGTGGAATCAGACCTGCCCACCAGTTCCACCAGACACACAGTGCTGGGACGGTTCTTGGGTAACTTGGAGTCAAACTTGTCCAGTAATTCCTCAGCCAATTCAATGCTGGGATGGCTCTACAATTCCTTACAATCAAACTTGTCCACCAACTCCTCCTGATGTTCAATGTTGGAACGGTTCTACTGTTTCTTGGAATGGTACTTGCTTACCAGAACCACCACCTATTCAATGCTGGAATGGTGCTTCTATTGCTTGGAATGATACTTGTCCTATAGAGCCTCAAGTAGTTTGCTGGGACGACTCCGTAGTTCACTATCAATCAGAGTGTGCTCCAACTCCACCCGATATTATTTGTTGGAATAATGATGTAGTTCCGTGGAATGGTGTTTGTCCAGTAATTCCACCACCTGTTCATTGTTGGGATGGTTCATATGTTGAGTGGAATCAGCAATGTCCAGCAGAGCCTCCAACAATTGACCAATGTGCAGCAAACATTGATGACCCAAGTTTTACTGCAGATTCAATACTTTCAATCATAGGAATTACTAGAGAACAATTATTAGCAGGAGTTTACTCAGGATACTGGCATATAAATTTGGCTGAAGGTTCTAGAGAATTTGGTAATAACTATGGCAATAGTCCAGATATTTTTTGTGGTAACTCTGAAAATAATACTGTTTATTCTTTAGATTCTGATGCACAAACTAGAGATTACTTTTTTGGTGGTGCTGGGAATGACATTGTTGTTCAACAGTGGCACTCAGCATTTTATGGTGGTGAAGGAGACGACACTAATCTTGTCATAGATGAGAATGGTTTATTTTATGGTGGCCCAGGAACTAATTCTTGTCAAAGAGTTTCTGGAGATTCTATTTGTGATTTAG
>Ga0209188_1000328_pt1 | contig 49384 bp, 53 predicted proteins | sample C_130625_EF_Meta_FD_187307 | JGI IMG/M metagenome (GOLD analysis project Ga0209188, IMG submission 187307) | Freshwater microbial communities from Lake Croche, Canada to study carbon cycling - C_130625_EF_MetaG (SPAdes) (version 2) | ecosystem: Environmental > Aquatic > Freshwater > Lake...
CATTTGGTCATAGAGAGCAAGATATATTTAATAATTTTGATGGAAATGGTCATCCATCAACGAAAGGAGATGTAATTATCGGTAATGATGTATGGATTGGAGATAATGTAACAATTATGTCAGGTGTAACTATTGGAGATGGAGTTGTAATCGCAAATAATAGTCATATTGTTAAAAACATAGAACCATATTAGTTTAGTTGGAGGAAATCCGGCAAAATTAATCAAATATAGATTTACACCAGAACAAATAGAAAAATTATTACAAATTAAATGGTGGTATTGGGATGACAATAATATAAACAAATTTACACCTTTATTGTGTAATAATAATATTGATGAATTTATAAAATCGGCGGTTGAAATGTTAAAAGGTGTAATATTTAATCAACATCTAAAACGAAAAACATCGTGTGATATTAAACAAATAGATAATAATATTGATGAATTTATAAAATCAGCGGTTGAAATGTTAAAAGGTATAAAAACATTTAATCGTAAATCTCAATTTAATGAACATGTAAAACGAAAAACATCGTGTGAAATTAAACAAATAGATAATAAAATTGATTTACCACATAGTAATAATGATAAACCCATAAAAATGGAGATAACAAAGCCTTTTATTAAATGGGTTGGTGGAAAGTCGCAAATCATTGACACTGTAATTAATCTTTTTCCAAAAAATATGAATAACTATTATGAACCATTTTTGGGAGGAGGTAGTGTGCTTCTTGCTTTACTCACATATAAGGCAAATGGCTGCATAAAAATAAAAGGCAATATTTACGCAAGTGATTTAAATTCAAATCTTATAGGGTTGTACAAAAATATTCAATCCAGTCCAGATTTGCTAATAAAAGAGGTAAAAAAAATAACAGAAGATTTTGAAAAATGCACAGGGAACGTTATAAATCGTAAAGCGTCTACAATTGAAGAGGCAATGACTTCTCCGGAATCGTATTATTTTTGGATTAGAAAAAGATTCAACTCATTATCAAAAGAAGAAAGAGTCTCTATATGTGGTTCTGCTATGTTATTATTTATGAACAAGACATGTTTTCGTGGAGTATATCGCGAAGGACCAAATGGGTTTAATGTTCCATATGGTAACTATAAAAACCCGACAATTCTTGAAGAACAACATATAAGAAGTGTATCTGCATTGATAAAAGATGTTGTTTTTACAACCTGTTGTTTTAGTGATGCTTTAGAAAAAATTACAAAAGATGACTTTGTCTATCTTGACCCACCTTACGCGCCAGAGAATGATACATCGTTTGTATCATATACATCAGATGGTTTTAATTTAGATAATCATAAGCTGTTATTTAAAGAATGTAGCGAAATGAAGGCAAAAAAGGTAAGGATGTTGTTGAGTAATGCCGAAGTTAAACTTGTAAAGGATGCGTTTCCGGCGCCTATTTACAATACAAAAATTATATCTTGTAGAAGGGCAATACATTCCAAAAACCCTAATGCGAGAACAAATGAAGTTTTAATTACAAACTAAGAGACCTGAGAATATCAGATGCTCCAACATATTCAATTTTATTTTCACGGAAGAAATCAATGAATTTCTTTTTTTGTACGCTACACTTTGTTCCGGGTAGATTTCCATATCTTTCACGACATACCTTTTCTGCTCCTCCCATACACAAAATTTTTAATGGTTTACCATATAGGTCTGGGATTTCCGCATATTTAAAAGGACATCCCAAAATTTTTTCTCCTGCAGTTCCACTAGTATAAAATGTTTGCACTTTTGCTTCTAATATGGCATCATCAACTTCAGAATCTGGTTGATAATTATTTTTATTTACAGGTTTAGAGACAACTTTACCACACAAAGTATAAATCTCTTCGCACATATGTTCGCCAAACTTGTTTGTCCATTGCTTGTCCAAATTCAAATCTGGACGGCGAAGCTTCATCATAGCTTTACCCCAGTTATCTTCTTGTGTTTTGTATTTTTTCTCGTCAGCTGTTTTATTTTTTTTATCAATTGCAGGAAGGAACGAAGTATCTCCAAATAACCACTGGACAACTTCCACCTGCCGAAGAAGAACAATACTAGGGTCTTCATTTTTTGAAATAAATTCCATAAACTGTGTTACCTCATTGTCTAGTTGTTGGGATAGCACGTTTGTTGCTTCTGTTACTTCTGTTGGCTCCATGGATTGAACGGTATTTTGACTCATGTTGTCTAGTTTAAGTTTTTGATATTTAATATCCATGTATTTTATAAAAGCAAATCAATTTTATTTTATTTTTTATTTTATAGAAAATATAAAATAAAAAAAATAAATAGATATTAAATATACAAATAACATATAAATATGAGTAATAAACCAATCGTTGCGGTGGCTGTATTTAATTCAGGTAAAATTAAGGGAACCGTTCATTTTGTTGAAGACTTAAAAAGTAACACTGTAATTATCAACATTAATATTAGTGGATTAAAGAAAAATGGATATCACGGATTTCATATTCACGAAGCAGGAGATTTAACTGACGAATGTACGAGTATGTGTGCCCATTTTAATCCTTATAATAAAAATCACGGTTGCCCAGGAATGAAAGAGAGACATGTAGGTGACTTGGGAAATCTCAAGACAAACGCCAATGGAGAAGCAGTTTATACTATGGTGGACGATATTATTAAATTGAGAGCAACAAAATGCAATATAATCGGTCGTGGGCTAATTATTCATGCTGACCCAGATGATTGTGGTCAAGGTGGCGAACCTGATAGTTTGACAACTGGACATGCAGGAAAAAGAATTGCATGTGCAGTTATTGGATATGCAAAAGAAAACTATAAATAAATCAACAATTTCTAGCCATTATGCACGTCGTTTGGTTGTAGCCCTTTTCATATTTCGTTTGGGTTTTCTTTTTTGTGTGATTGAATGTAATTTTGTTCTACCATATTTACAATGTTGTCTTTGAGAGAATCCTTTTGGATGATTACAATTTATGCTACGTTTATATTTTAACGACCATTTGCCACCACGCATTCTATTCTCATGTGAGCGTTTTTTGATATGACTTTCAATCCATTCTACAAATGAATCTATTGTTCTATCTTTTTTACTAATATCCGCGTCTTCATAATCATTGCAAATAGCTCCTTTTTTACAAATGTGATACATACTGGGAAATCCTTTTGGTTGAACTCTTATATCATGTAAATTTTTCATCACTGATTGGTCTATATCTGCTACAACAATATTATTATTATTATCTGCGAAAACACTATGTATTTTTTTCCATTCAGGTTTAGTTTCGTTACATGGACCACAACCTTCCAAATAAAATAAAACAAAAATATCCTTACCGTCCTTTAGATATTTATTGAATAACTTTGTGTTTTTTTTATCACTAGTAGGGTCAATGTGTAAAAATATCATTTTGTATTTGTATATATTATAAATTTATAAAAATAATATATTTATAAATTTATATATATATTATATATGACATTACCAACATTATTATTTATAATAGTATTTTTTATAGGATTATATTTTTACGCAAAGTGTAGTGATTCTAAATATCACGAAGGGTTAACAAATAATGGTGGAGAAATTAGATGTCCTAATTTATTAATTCAAAAAGGTTCCAGGTTTTATTTATATAATTCTAAAATTGCGCAAGTTCCTGGAGTGAATCCAGTTGAATTTGAAAATTTAGAAGATTATACTGAATTTCTAGATTGGCAAAGAAGCCAAGGTATTAGATGTCCGGTTCTTTATTTACAACATAGTTATGATGCTCAAGGAAATTCTGTCTATAAAGTAAGACCTAGTGTTTCTGAACCGCAAGGAGGATTACCGCCTAGTTCTAGTTCAAGTTCTAATTTCATATCCACACCAAGCACACAAGGAAATACGGCTCCTAGTATTGGAAGTTCAGTTGGGGATTTAATAACAGAACAACAAGCAAATACAAATATCGCAGTTCCTCCAAATCCTACACTTTTGGTAGACGCTACAAGAAACGACCCTCCTTATAATAAAAATTCATATCCTTCTTTTGACCAAACCTCTTTTTATGTAGGTACAACTACTCCTTTAGATCAAATGAATGTAAAAGAAGAAAATATGTTATACAGTCCAAATCCAATGGATGATAATTGGGGGGGTTCAAAATTTACACAATCACTTGTTGATAAAGGTTATTATAAAGACAATGAAGTAAAGATGCGTGTTTAGACAAAGAGTTTTTCTATTTCTGTTTCGGTTGTTTCAATAATAAATGCTTTATCGTCATTAATTCCTAAACTTATAAAAATTCTTTCATTAAAAATTGATAAACTAACCGGAAATTCAATGTAAGAATACTGAAAAAAATGAAATTCTTTTGATAATATTATTTCATTTGTTTTACAATTAAACAATAACCATCTATGATAAGTTTTATCGGCGTTTTTGTGTATTAAAAATAGAATATTTTCACCTGTTTTATTCAAGGTTGTATATTCAACTCCATTTGTAGAACCATGATAATTTTCCAATTGCTGCATGATTTCTTCTGAAAATGTAATTTCAGTGAAAATCTCGTCGTCAATTTGTTTGAGTTTAAATGGATTTAATGAATAGATAACCATTTCATTATTTTTGTCATCTGTATATGGCATCCAATTTTTTTCAACGATATTTGGTTTACAGCTAATAAATGAATGTACAATATTACATTCTATTGTTGCACGAAAAATAGACGGGTTACCTTTTTCATTGCACTCAGGTATTATTGCCAGAATTGAATTTGTATTGATAAATCTAATATCTTCAATTCCCTTCCAATAAGTTGGATATGTTGGAATTAAATAGTTATAGAATAAATCTTGAACTTCAAATTTATCTAAATTTAGTAATTCATTGCTATTGATTTTGCCTGTTAATAACGTATAAATACTTTTTGAATAATTTTCGTACATTGTAAATTTTTTACCATAAAATTTTCTATAATTTACTGAGCGCACTAAAATTTTAACATCTCCATTTGAATCTATATGCATAGATGGGTTCATGTCGTGAAATGAATTGTGTTGGTTATTTATATCTGTATACATTTTAGGTGGTATTATAATAGGATAAACATGACTTTTGTATAATATACTTGACATTTTGTATATATTATACAAATTTTATGAATTAACTTTAATATTTAATTTTTATAATTTTTATAATTTTTTATTGACTTGCATCTATAAATTTCATAACGTTGTTTAGTGCTCCTCTAGCAGAATTTAATTGAACTAGTTTTTCCAATGACGTCATTGGTTTTGAGTTATCTACAGTTAATGCAGTTTGTAACATCATTGTATTGATTAAATCATCTAAATTCAATATTGCGTTCTCATAATCGGTTCTGTACTTACTTATTAATAATACATCTTGATTTTTAATCGTGATGGATTTGATATTTGCTGCATAATTCTGTGCACTTCCGGCAATTCCATTTGATGTGGAGCTAGAGCTTGAGCTTGAGCTAGAGCTTGAGCTTGAGCTAGAGCTTGAGCTTGAGGCAGATGATATTACATTACCAGAAGCATCTGTGGCGTTAGTCATTCCTTCTTGTAATGTAAAATCAAGATTTCTAAATAATTGATATGCGACGAAACATATTGCTACAATAAAAAGTAAATTAATTAGTTGTTTATTCATTTATATATATTATCTTATATATATTTTACAATTATTTTTTCAATAAAAACTTTATTATATTTGCTATAGATGTTTTCGTGATTTTTCTTGATTGACCTTTATTGTTTATATTAGTAACATCGTTTAAGCATTTTTCATTTTCTTCTAAACATTTTATCAAATTTGAAATATTGTTGAATTTTTTTATAATTGATATTGCTGTTGCAGTGCTCACACCTGGTATTTGACATAACATAATTTCATCTATATTTTCAGGAGTAATATTTTCCTTTTTGACTTTTTTGACTAAACCAATATATTCTTTACTGCTTGCATTGTTTGATTGCTCAGACTCTTCAGAATGTTCAGGATGTTCATCAGAGTCTTCGTTACCTGTAGAATCGGCTTCGGCTTTTTCTGTTATGACATCTATTACGCTGACTGGGATGACACTTTTGTTTGCGTAAAATGCCTTTCTCTCTGTAGCCTCACCTTTCATTAATTTGGATGTACAATTGCATACAAAAAGTGCTGTCTCGTCTAGTGTAAAAGTACGGATTACTGAGAAGCCTTTATAATAGTTTAGTGAGAAAATAGCCGAGTAGAGTGTAAGTTTTTCAAATTTTGTTTCGCGGAACATATTCATTTTATTTACATCGCCTTCTATTACGTACATTATATTGTGATTGTGAAGTGGCGTACCATTTAGCCTATATGACTGTTCTTCATAACGGCCATCTTTTATACTGGAAAGCAAGTCAATGATGGATTTTCTCTCTATGATTAAAATGTCTTCATTGTTGTTACCACTAATAATAACATCTCCAATAGGTAAACTTTCTGTGATTACTTTTAAATTCCTAAATGCTGGAATACTTGAAATATAGTAGGACAATTTTGATTGCAAATCTTTTTCGCGCGAATCAACTTTGATGAACATGTGTGACAGGATTTGATTGTGATTAAATAATTTAACAAGTTGTTATTAAATTATTTTAATGTTAAATAGTATTTCATAAATTGTATGAAATAATGCGTGAAAAATATGATAAAAGAGTACAAAAAGGGACAATGAGATTAACCCATGTTTCCGCCAATAGTGGCTCTGTAACCATATGATTGGGTTTGGATTGTGTAGTTTGGAACACAAATTAATGGAAGAGATTGAGGAGCTCTTCTTAGTGAGACGTTACTTTGAATGAAAAATCCCTGACGTGAAACGATGCCGGCCTTCTTGGGGCCTCCACAAGTCGGACGATTTACAAGCGAGGCTTGATTACGAGCGGCTTTACTTCCGGACATATACACCATTTTTTATATACACTACAAATATATTTTATTTTTATTCATCTAAATATTTGAAAATAAAATTTTTAGATGTTTTTTGTTTATTATATAATACTGCTTTAATACCACTTGTGCAAATATTCAAAGAATCACCTGCTTCTTTTATTGAATTAAATTTATTAAGTTCATTCATTTCTAAATCATATTGAATAATTGGTCTAGTGTATTTTTTCTTAATATTATTAGTATAATTGTGTTTATTATTTTCAGCACATGTAACCCATTCTAAATTATCAAGATAATTATTTAGTTTATTACCATCAATATGGTTCACGAATGGTTTATTTTCAGGATTAGAAATAAACATTAAAGCAACTAAACGGTGTATAGCGAATTTTTTTTTATTAACTCTTACATAAATGTAGCCACTATGATGAGGTTTATAATTTTTCATTATTATTCCTTTACTGTTTTTAAATTTTCCTAAATCAGATATGTAATAATTTTCAGATTCAAAACCATCTATTTTAATCTCTTTCCATAATTCATTTTCATCTGATAATTGTTCTTCAATCTCCCATTTGAATCCAAATGATGACTTATATACTCCTCTAATTGCGTTACTAATATTAGTTCTTCCGGAATGAATATTTTTTGCTAAATTATTATGATATAACCATATTCCAGCTAACTCAATAGATTTGTATTTTTCTAAAACCTCATTGGTATGTTTATCAATTCTACAAACACATTTATTCTGATTTGTAGTTTGAATCAATCCTTTGCATTTATGTAAATTATTTTCTAAAGGTGTATTCCATTCAAGATTAGTTACATTATTATTCAACGGATTTTTATCAATGTGATTAACATGAGCCTTATTTTCAGGATTTGGTATAAAAGCCTTTGCCACTAATCTGTGTATAGGAATTGTTTTTACTTTTGTTTTACATAATCCAGCAACAACGTATCCATTTTGACTACAAGTTTTCAATATTCTGCCTGTTTTAGAATTTCTAACTTTTCCTAAATTACTCACTTCATAATTTTCAAAATCTTCTATATACTTCCACTCTTCTTTTGATACCATATATATTAACGCTTATTATATTTAAATTATTTAGATTCATTATTATTTTGTCGTGTAGTTTTTCACTGAACAATACGTATAATGTGTGGCAAAGGTAATTGAGGAGGTATATTTGTACTTTCCATATACAACTAAGTAAAGTAAAAATATTTAAACAATTTTAAGATATAATAATTTATAAATTACCTACGACGACTTCCACGGCGTTTATGTGATTTACGTTTATAAGAATTGCGTTTGTGTGATTTACGTCGGCGAGTTCTGCGTTTTCTTCGCCCACCTTTTCTATCTTCATAAAGTTCTCTACACCTTAACTCAATTTTATCGTCAGGGTTTAACATAAGACAGTTATTTTCAATATTGCCTTCCTTACAAGGTGAAAGTCCTCCACTTGAATTAAAAAAAGATAGTTTATATTTTTCTCCATTCTGTTCAATCTTGTAAAATCCAGTAAATTCGTTACCCATATAAACAATACCGCATGCTCTAAAATCGAAGATATTTTGGTTCTCAAATAATTCTTTAGCAGTTAATTCTTGTTCTAGTGTTATTTTTTTCTTATAGTCGTCCCATTTTTCCATTTATATATATATATAAAATATATTTTTCTAAAATTAGTTGGTTTTTCTAAATAATCATTTCCAAACCCACTTAAAGTCATCGTCCCAAATATATATAACACCATGACTGACGCAAAATTAGCACACGACGACGACATTATCAAAACCGAAGAAGGCTTAATATTTAATCCATTTAACCCATTAAATATTAAGATTACATTAGATGACGTCCAATGTATTCTTTCTAAATACGGAATACCGCCAACAGTGAACAATATGGCACTTTATGAGCGAGCATTTGTTCATCGCTCTTATACAAAACGCCCCAATTTTGAAAATATCGCGCAAAATATTACCATCGTAGACCGACCACCTGATTGCATGCCATTAAGCAGCAAATCCAATGAAAGGCTTGAATTTTTAGGAGATGGTATTTTAGAATTGGTAACAAAATATTATTTGTATCGCCGTTTTCCAAAAGAAAATGAAGGGTTCATGACTGAAAAGAAAATCGCTATTGTCAAGAACGAAGCCATTGGTAAAATCGCACTAGAAATGGGTTTGCACAAATGGTTAATCATTTCAAAACACGCAGAGGAAAAGAAAATCCGCACAAATCTGAAAAAGCTGGGTTGTTTGTTTGAGTCTTTTTTAGGTGCTCTTTTTCTGGATTTTAATAAACTCAAAGTTACAGATAAGGATGGCTGGTTTCAATCCATGTTTGTTACCGGTCCAGGTTTTCAAATGGCACAAAAATTCGTAGAAAATATTTTTGAAAAACATATTGATTGGATTTCGCTCATTACCAACGACGACAATTACAAAAATATTCTTCAGGTGAAAATTCAAAAAGAATTCAAGGTTACGCCACATTATTTAGAAATTGAACATGATGCCGATTTGGGCTATAAAATGGGCGTCTATCTGTGTCTAGGTCAACCAATACATAGTGTGACTCATGACGATTCTGTTCATATTTCTTATTTTAAAACATTCAAGTCCATTCATGATTATGTTGCCGAAAACAACAAGATATTTTTATTCATGGGAGAAGGACAGCACAAAATAAAACGAAAGGCAGAACAAATTGCTTGTAATGAGGCGATAAAAATTATAGAAGAAAATAATGGAACCATTGATATTGCTGAAATTGCTAACATTGCTGAAATAGGCGATTTTGTTGAAGAATAAATGTAAAAGCATAAATTTATTCTATTTGAATTATATAAGCATATTAACAAATGAATCCTTTAGAAAAATTAAAGCAAAAATTAATGGCAAAACCTACATTAAATGAAGTGAAGCCTGTCGTAGTTGCTATTCAAGGACAAAAGAAAGAAGGCGAAGTTAGCGAAAACCCTCAAAAAGAGGAACCCGAAATCGCGAACAAAATGATTGTAGTAGATGAAACAAATAAAGAATACAATCGTAATGATGTGTTGTTGAAATTAGCTGAAAATAAAAAGACAAGAGTCAAAGTGAAACCTATCATGGAAGCAGTTGAAGCAAGTAAACAAAAAGAACCAATTCGTACACCTGCACCAGTAGCAGAACAACCACCTGTTAAAAAAGCGAAGAAAATGGTCAAAAAACCGTTAATTATTATTGAGGGCGATGAAGAAATTGAAAACGCTGAGAAACCTGAAAAAGCAGCACGCGATGCCGCATTTGAAATCGTCGCAGACGAGCTTCCACAAGGTGAAGAAGTCGCATTGGCTGAAAAAAAAGAACCGACCAAGAGAGGCCGCACAACAAAAAAGGTAGAAAAAGGCATAGCGGTTTTGGGTCCTGAAAACGTTGTAGAAATTGGCGATACACCTTTGTCTCAAAGATTGGCTAAGAAAGACCCCCCTGTTATAATCAAGGTTGATAGTTACTACATGAACAACCGAGAAATTTTTGTGAATTTTATCAACTCTTTATTTGAACCATACAAAAAAGAATTAGAAGATATGAATGCAAATATTTCTTGTGATACAATTGGTAATGATAATAAAGATGACACTAGTTTTTCTCTTTTAACTCATCAAAAAATTGTAAGAGACTACATGAATTTATTTACACCTTATCGTGGTTTATTATTGTACCATGGATTAGGTGCGGGTAAGACTGCAAGTAGTATTGCAATTGCAGAGGGTATGAAGGACACGAAAAAAATTATAATTATGTTACCTGCGTCTTTAAGAACCAATTATATGGAAGAGTTGAAGCATAAAGGTGACTCTTTGTATAAGAAAAATCAATACTGGGAATTTATATCATTAAAGACTAATCCTGAAGCATTGTCAACATTATCTGCCGTTTTGAATCTATCACAAGAATATATTACAAAACAAAAAGGTGCATGGTTTGTCAATATTAAAAAACCATCTAATTATGAAGAGTTAACATCCATAGAGAAAAAATCGTTAGACGACCAATTGAATGAGATGATTCGCAATAAGTATACCTTTATTAACTACAACGGTTTACGTTTAAGGCGGTTACAAGAATTGACTTCTGGGTTCACCAAAAACCTCTTTGATAATTCTGTTATTATCATTGATGAAGCTCATAATTTAATCAGTAGAATCGTCAATAAAATCAAAAAAGAAAAGGTTGTCCCTGAAAATGAAAGAGGTGAAAAAGAGTATTCGCCAAAATTTCTTTCGGTAAAATTATACGAATACTTAATGAGCGCTAAAAATGCACGAGTTGTTATGTTAACAGGAACTCCTATTATCAATTATCCTAATGAATTTGGAATACTTTTCAATATTTTACGAGGATACATTAAAACGTGGAATTTCCCTTTAAATGTCAAAACAACTAAAAAAATAGACCGTAATTCACTTCAAGAAATGTTGCTTGGAGAGAAATCACTTGATTATCTAGATTACTCGCCTTCTAGTAAGGTATTAACCATCACTCGTAACCCTTTTGGGTTTAAAAATAAAATTAAGGAATCTACTGGTTACAAAGGTGTATCCAATGTTAAACGCGACGATTCTGGCAATAATATTTTTGATAATGATTTTATGGGTGATGATGAATTTGAAAGAAGGGTTATAAGTATCCTAAAAAGAAACGATATTGATATTATATCAGATGGTATCAAAATAAGAAATCAAAAAGCTCTACCGGATGATTTTGATTTGTTTGAAAATCAATATATTGATGGCGTAACGAAAAAATTGAAAAATGTGGATGCATTAAAACGTCGTATTATCGGTCTTTCTTCTTATTTTAAAAGTGCTCAGGAAAGTTTATTACCAACATTTAATAAAACACTGGGTGTAGATTATCATGTTGTTAAAATTCCAATGAGTGATTTTCAATTTAAAATTTATGAATCCGCGCGAAAAGAAGAGAGAAAACTAGAAAAGGCGTCTAAAAAACCACAAAAACTAGACGAATTATTCAAAGAAGCAACATCAACTTACAGAATTTTTTCTAGATTGTATTGTAATTTTGTTATGAATGACAGACCTCTTCCAATGGCAAAAAAGAGCAAGGTTGCTGAAGAGGTTCGCGAAGCTCCCGAACAAGGTGATGTCGGCGAACCTAATGAGCCAGAAAATGACATTACAAAGTTATTAAAAGATGCGCGTAAAGAGGAAGCGAATGTAGATGTCAATGATGAAAATGAAGGTGAAGAGGAGGGTGACCAAATTTTGGATAAGTTGGGTGGCGTTACTTATAAAGAAAGAATTGATGCAGCAATTAAAAATATCAAAGAGCGGTCCAATGATTATTTGACTCCAGAAGCCTTAGCACGTTTCAGTCCGAAATTTTTACATATTCTTGACAATATTAAAGACCCAGAATATTTAGGGTTACATTTAGTTTATAGTCAGTTCAGAACTCTTGAAGGTATTGGACTTTTCAGTTTGGTATTAGAAAAAAATGGCTTTGCTCGCTTTAAAATCAAAAAGAATGCTTCTGATATTTGGGAAATAGATATTCCTGAAGCGGATTTGGGTAAGCCAACCTATGCTTTATATACTGGTACAGAAACAGTTGAAGAAAAAGAAATAACAAGACGTATTTATAACGGTGAATGGGATTATATTCCAACAAATTTAGCGAGTGAATTGAGAAAAATTGCAAATAACAATAATATGGGTGAAATTATCAAAGTTTTAATGATTACTTCCTCAGGTTCAGAAGGTATCAATCTTAGAAATACTAGATATGTTCATATTATGGAACCTTATTGGCATCCTGTTAGAACAGAACAAGTCATTGGACGCGCGCGCCGTATATGCAGTCATAAAAATTTACCTCGCGCATTACAAACGGTTGAAGTATTTGTATATTTAATGGTATTATCGCCAGAACAATTAAAGTCTGATGATGCAATTGAGTTGAAAAGAAAGGATTTGTCAAAGGGTGAACCAAAGGTTCCAATTACAACTGACCAATTATTATATGAAATATCTGAAATTAAAGCTAATTTGAGTATGCAATTAACTGATGCTATTAAAGAATCAGCGTTTGATTGTTTTATTTATTCAAATGGCAAATGCATGAATTTTGGAGACCCTAAAAATAATAAATTTTCTTATGTACCAGATTATGCAAATCAACAAAGTGATGTTACAGTAAGAGCAAATAAAAAACAAATAGAATGGGAAGGCAAACCTATTACTTTGAATGGAATAGAATATGTATATAGAAGAATAAGTCCTAGACAGTTGAATATTTATGATAAAAATAGCTATTTAGAAGCACTGAAAAATGCTGAAATAATACCTGTTCAAATTGGCACATTAGAAATAAATGAAAAGGGTGAACAGGTTTTCAAACAATTAGTAACATAGTAACCTAGTAACTAGTAACCTAGTAACTAGTAACATAATGATATGATTGCTTCAATAATCGCTTTTTCTTCCTCAGTTAAGGCGTTATAGAATAAATTGTAATCGTAATATTTTGATAATACTTTATTATAATAAGTAACTGCCTTATTTTTCGTTTTAATTGCTATTTTATTTGAATACTCGTTAATAACTTTTTTTTTATCACTAGAAATATATAAACGTAACAGCGTATTTCTAAATCTTATAATATAATATTTATCTGAAGCACATTTTAACATACACAAAAACAAAACAATAATTCCTAGAAACTTCATGACAGTATTATTTTATTAGTACAGAAATTTGAATAATAAATTGTATAAAATATAATTTATTATTTCAATTTTTATTATTATTACTAATTATCAGTAATAATTATTTATATTTTTGTAAAAATATATCTAGTTTTTCGTTTAACGTAGATATTTCTTTTTTTAAATCATCTATTTGTATTTGATAGTTGGGAACACTATTATCAGTTGATGTTATTTTTTTCAATTTCCCAAAAATATTCAATGCTTCTTGCTCTTCTGATTTGTTTTGTTGTTCATCTTCCCAACTTATATGTCTATTTGTATTAGTAATACTAGTACTATTAGTACTATTACTACCACTATTACTAGTTGCACTAATTTTGATTAATTTTTCATTTTTAATAGAAGTTTCTTGTGGTTTTAACCAATTTTCATCAATATATGCATTACCATTTTTATTTGTATTATTTATTATTTCAATATCATAATTGCGCTGTTCTTGTATTCTTTTAATTTCCACTTCAATTTCACTGATAGGCTGGTCTAAATTATCACTAAAATTTGGAACAGGTGGCACCTGTAATGCCATAGCACTTGTAAATTCTTCTTGTTTTTGATTTAATTCTTTTTCAAAAATAGTCATTCTATCGTTATGAATATCTTCATATGTAATTGATTGTTTTATAGGTTCTTCTTCGTGAATTCTAATTTTTTTATACTGATTTGTTGTACCAGAACCTTGTGCAGTGTTTGCATATTGATTCTGGTGTGTTTTAATTATATAATTAATAATTAGTAAAATATATTTTTTATTCAACTCAACCAAATTATTACAATTATTTTTTTCTGTTACAAAAAAATCTCTTAAATTTGATTCAAAAATATGCATGATATTTTTGAGTTTTATCTCAGAGTTACACAATTGTTTTATTAATGGTTCATCTGTTAATACTTCCCACATCAACTCAATATTATCCTTTTCTAAAAAATTGCTTGTTGACATTGATAATAGCTATAAATATAACTTTAATTTATATTTCAAAGAAAATCATTTATTAAATACTGATATACATTTTCGGTATTTCCTCTATAATACATCATCCACAATGAACAATTACTAGAAGAACATATTACATGCTTACATTTAGATATTATCAAGAAAGTAGCAAATAGAATTTTAATATCAACAAAATTTTGATTTCCAATATTATCTTTTTCTAAATGAATACCTTGGTTTGCGATTGAAGTTTTATTTTCTTTAATGATTATCACGTTATTATGATTTTGTTTGATATAATTTAAAAAATGTAGGGAATCACTTTGTACGAGTAACGACGAATTTTTGTATGCAACAGTTTCTTTTATTTTATTTATCATTTCATCGTATTTTGAAAATTCTCCAAGTATCGTCTCCTTGTATTTATCTGTTCCTCTATAATATATTGCGATGCAATTATTTGTATTAATCTTGTACTTTGATATTAGCTTTTTTTGAATTTCTATAATTTCTTGAGAAGGTGAAAAGTATTTTCCTATAAATGGTTTTATATCTTCAATATTTAATAATTTGTAATTAGAAAATTGGTCTTCACTTGTTTCACTGCTTATGTTAATATTTTTTTTATAATATATATTAGTTGTCTCGTCATTAACAAAAAAAACATGAGTTATATCGTTATATAAAAGATATCTAGGTTTGTATAAAATAAACTGTGATGAACTATCTACTGTTTTAGGTTGTTCTTGATTTTCATTAAAATAATTTATTATTTCGCGCAATCGTACGTTACAACATGAAAAAAAACCTGCATTATGAGTCACTTTTAGCATTTATGGTATAGTGCCTATTATACTGCCTATTATAATATATATTCATATAATCATTATGTGAATATATACTAATTATCTAATTATCTCATCATCACAAATATTTTGACTCGTTATATTTTTGCATTTTTATAATTGTTCATTGAAATAAATTTTTCTAAATTTTTCCATATATTTATCCTTTAAAATGTGTGTTTTTAAATAATACTCTGTTAATTTATCTTCTAACATGTGTACAACGAAAAAAATGCTGTAAATACCACATTCAGTATTACCGTATTGATGCTCAACTGGATGATTTTCGTCATAAGCAAAATTTATTTTATGATTCAATTGTTTTCCTTGCATTTTAATTTTTTCTACAAATTTCATTATTTCAGGAGGTGCCTTTCGTCCCACACTATCAAAGAAAAATATATGTCCTTTTTTGATGTTTATAAACATGGAAATCCAATGTTCGCCTGGTTTATCGTGTGGGTCTGTGTTGAATATGATACCAATCTTAGTTTTCCCCTTTTTAATTTGTTCTTCCAAATTGAAATTACACAATTCTTCCCATACACATTCACCGTATACCTTTTTTTTATCAAAATCAATTGGTGAAGGTCCAATAAAATCAAAACATTTGTATGCTTTTTCATATTGTTTCATCACTTTTATAATATCAATACTTGAGAGCCATTCGTTTGGATTTTTTTTCCATTCATAAGGCGATTCAGGTGCAAAAGAGTCTTTGAAGTTTTCATCCAATTGCCCAAATTCATCTTTTTGTTTTAACCAACAAGACTCTTTGTTACATACATCACTTAAATAATTTGATAGTAGTTTATGAATTTCTTTTGAGTCATTTGTCAGTATTTTGACATCAGGATGACGTAAATTCCATCTGTCTCTTAATTTAAACAATGTCGTATCTGTATAACAAGTGTAATTTTTGATTTCCTTTTTATCTTTCGGGCTACAATTTACTTTGCTCAATGCTATTGATGCAGGTTTTAATTTGTGCGTGTGGTTATTTTTATTACGTTGAACAAGTTTTCGTTTCTCTCTACCAGTTCTTCTTTGAAATCTTTTTCTGTTTGTTTTTTTAATAAATTTTCTGGTTTTATTGCCATTATATCTTTTTATTGTCATCTTATTTTATAATGATATTTTCTTTTTTCTGAATTCCTTTATTTCTTAAATTAGGTTCTTGTAAATCTATTTCTTTTATTTTTGGTAATACAATTTCTTCTTCTTTTTTAGTTGTTATTATTTTAACAAATTTTTCTAAACCATTTGGCATCTTTATTGAACGCATAAATAACTTGTCTTTTTCTTTATCATAATTATTAGGACCGTTCATATTCAAATCACAATGATTTTCTAATTCTAGATTAAAATCTTTGTATTCCTCTTGTATAATATCATTGTTGTCTATTATTTTAAAATATTGTATACACGTTTTAACATAATTATCAAAAGCAAACTTTATGTCAGGATTTATTTCACTATAATCATCGTCTTTTTTTAAAAGCAGTTCACGCGTTAAATTCAATATTCTTTTTCTATAAAATTTTTTATCCTTTTTATTTACATTTTTTTCTCTTTTTAAATGCTGCATTTTTTCATAAACTTCTTTATTTATCAAACAATCTAAAGTAATTTGATGTATTATGTTTTCTGACATTTAATGTTATTTTATATAATCAATAAAATATTATGTATATTTTTACATTTTTTAAATTTAAAAAAAAATTGATATATATTCTGTACAAACTATTTAAAAGTATCTGTACAGAATAATTAACATAATGAGTTTACATAACACAATAGAAGAGTGTGAAAATATTGTCTTGTATCAAATGCCCGTTGAAAATGATATTCAAAGACATGAAACGGAAGAAGATAATCATAATGAATTGGTTAGGAATTTTATAAATGTTTTAAAAAAAATTAATTCTGATATTGAAAAAGATTTTAAACATTATTTGGATAACCCAATTAGTAATTTATTAAAAGCTATAAATAAAAAATATCCACATTTAAAAAGACAACGTCTAACAAAACGTACAAGAAAAATTGAAGCAAAAGCATATATACATGAAATATTAGAAAACCCAGAATATTCCAAGTATCTTGAAAATTTTACTAGACAAGATAAGAAGAATATTTACAGATACTGTATTAAAAAAATTAGAGGTGTGTATAAACACGCACAAGCTTTAAAAACTGGGTTTTGTAATTTACAAATCATTAATGGTTTATCAGAAGAAAATACTATATCAATATGTATTACAAGAAATACGCTAGAAGCAAATGAACAATGGTTACAACGTTTGTATAAAGAATTAGATAATAGGTATCCTCACATTAAATTAAATGATAAAATAATGATTATATCATCAAAAAAGAATGACTTGGGTGGTAACGCCACACACTGTAAGGATATTAATGCTGCTTGGAAATTATTAAAGAGAGAAAACAATTTCAAAATAATTTTTATTTGTAGCAATAAAATAAGAATTTCTGATGCGTTGGAAATTTCAGAGGATTTCCAAAATTTAAACTTAGATTTACAAAAAAACATAAGGGTTTTTCATGATGAAGCACATAATTTAAAAGAGGGAATACCTGCTTTTAGACATTTAATAGAAAATATAATAATTCAGCCAAATGTCTTAAGTTATACACCTATTACAGCAAGCAATAATCCCATTTTTGATGAAGAAAACCCATTGTGGCAAAAAGCAAATGTGGAGAATTGGGCGTTAGATTATACAAATTTTGATAAAACAAAATCAACTAACCCTCATTTCTCGTCGTGTAACAAGGCAATTCGTATTTCACTTGAAACGCTTAAAAATAATCCAAAATGGCTTGATTATGACATAAAAAAAATACCCAAAGACACTTTTATAAAAGTACATCAAAAAGAAATTAATACATTTATAGGAACCTTAAAAACATATGATTTAGACAATCTTACTCGCGTAGTCAAAAAACAAATAGAATTATTTACACTTGATAAAATATCAACCAATGATTTTGATGTTATTGATATATTAAATAATATGGATAGATATTCAGAAGGTGAATTAATTGAAATCATAATAATGGTTAATGTAGAAAGAAGAAGAACACTAGAATTTTGTGAATTTATGAAACACGATAAAGAAATAGAAGCTGTGAATAATGGATTAAATTGTTTAAATATGAATGAATTACTTGGTTTTGATTATTATACTAATAATGTATTTAATATATATATATTATCAACTCCTAACCGAAGAATTGTGACAAGATATTTATGCGAAGAAGCAATCAAAAAAGACTTTAACCCAATTGTTTTGGGTATATATGGTTGCGAAGGAGATAAATATCATTTAATGTTTGATAACAAAGAATATGAAGTATCTCATATTATGGACAAAGGAGAATTTAACGTTAAATTAGATAAGCTTTTTGCATATTTAAAAGAACAAAATGTTAATATCAACAGACCTTTTATAATTATAGGTAATTATAATCCCACTGGTGAATCTCTAACTTTTGTCAATTATTCATACGGAACGGTTCGTGGTAATATTCGTTTAATTTCAACAAATGCTGAAGAAGATTATCAAGAAGCATCTCGTATTAATTATATGATTACCAAATTTATAGAAAAAGACCCAAATTGGAATATGCCTGAAAAGTATTTAATAGGTCCAAAAAAATTTATTGATAATGCTCTTTCATATGAAGATGAAAATGATTGTAGAATTGATTCAATCTCAATGAATAGTAATAATAATGATAATTCAGTATTTATACCATCTTTTGATAATAATACATCAAAACATACAGGAAATGGTATAACTGCTATACCAATTAAAATAACTGTTGATACAGGTGATACTATTGTAAAAGAAATGATAGAGATAATCAAAGCAAGCCCACATAGAACCGATGAGAAAAAAGCTGAATTTTTAAGTAAATTAAAACAATTTGTTGATAGTGGCGAGTGTGTTTTTGAAGACAAAACTGGTAAGTTTGATTTTGAAACGTTTATTATTAAAACATTGAGAGGATATAAAAGAAAAGATAATGGTCCTGAGAAAGGTGTATGGAAATTTACTAGTTACCAAAACCATTTTAATATTGAAACACCTTTTATTAATAGCAAGAATAATATGTCTTCTGGAGAATGTGAAATATTAATGTGTGTAGATACATATTTATTGAAAGATAGTAATGGTGTAGAAATAGAGAAAAATCTCAAAACAGTATGGTGGATGGGTTATAAGTATTAATTATTATTGAACTTTATGTTATGAATTTTTATGTAATTTTGAATACAAATTATATAAAAATCTTTACACCTTTTCTTATTTAAAACGCCCATTTTTTTTAGTGTTATTGAATAATATAAATTTTATTTTTTGGTAAATATATTTTTTAAAATAAAAAATAATAAAAATTAATATAATTAATAATAATATTATAAAGAAAATATCTAATGAATTAAACGCTCCAAATCCGAGATATGAAATATTTTTTGATTTATTCATGATATATGAGATTGGATTATTTATATTTATGTCTTCTGCATATGTCATACTCCATACTATTTTTTTTTCATTTTGTTTTAAAGGTGTTACTGCATGTTCTAATGTAAAATGTTCCAAAATTACACAAGAATTTTCATCTGTATATAAACATTTTTTATTTTTATCATAATCTATATAACATAAGTTCTGGGAGGATGAATTGTAAAGATAAACTAATAATGTATAGACTTTTTTATTATTAAACATGGATTTATCAGTATGCCATCTCAAACTATCATCTTCATTTTCATAAATTATTAACGAATTATTCATGGTATTTATTTCATTTACTGGATATACTTTTTTACCTACTATTTTTGATACTGTATCAGCAAAACAATTATGATAATAATAATGAAAATCAGGAAAATTTTGTTGAATTTCTGTTCCTGCAATAACTGAATGTTGTTTTAATATATTTTCTTTTGAAGTGTTTTGAGTTGAATCTAATTGACCTAAAATACTTAAAAATGAGTTTTTATTTTTTATTTTATATAAATCTTCTTTTTTATTAATATTATTTAACAATTTTAAACGAATATCATCATTGATAAAGTTTTTAATATAAACAAAATGTTCTTTATTGAATAACAAATTATTTTTGTTAATATTTATGCCATTATTTATAATATCACACATATATATTATTATATTATATATAATATATAAATATAAATTAATAAAAAATGGGCGTTTTAAATAAGAAAAGGTGTAAAAAATATTACTTTATTATCTAGTATTTATTTTTTCATATGTTTACGCTTTTTAGTAGAAGAACCTCTTTTTCCCTTTTTGTGTGATTTTTTGTTTTTTCTAGATTTCTTGGCATTTCTGGTTTTTTTAGATTTTTTTACACGTATTCCACTTGCTAATGGGGAAAAATAATCGGGCTTGATGGATTCGTTGAATTCATTTTTAGCCCCATGTTTTAATAGAATACTTTCTATTTCATCATCAAGACGTTCCATATTTTTTTTTTCTGTTTCATTTATAGCTAAATTGCTACGTGTTTCATAAAAATAGTTATTCCATTTCAAAGGAGACCAGTTGAATACAGTATCTGCTTTATTTACAATTGTTTCATCTTTTTCTATTAGTCTTTTTACTTCATCTACATTTCTTTGTGACATTGCTTTTAATAGTTCACTACTATTGATTGCATTTACATACATCTTTTGTTTTTTATCCATATTTATATATGTATATATATATATATACATATATAATAATAATTTGTTAAAATTTGTTGTTTGTTGGTTGTTTATTGAATTTCTTGTAAATCCTTAATTTGGGCTCTTGTTGGATTAGAAAACATATACGCACCGACAATATTGGAATTAGGATTTGGATTAAAACAACTAAAGTTATCTGTTTTGAACAATAGTTCATGTTGATTAAAATTACCTGATTCATTCATGTTTGGTTTAAATGAATATGTATATAAATCACTGTTACTATTCGGAACATAGACAGCCTGACTGCATTTTTGCAAAGCATATATTTGATTTCTTAACTCTGATTCAGTGTTTATATTAGAAGCAAACCCTGACCATGGTGATTGTGTATTTCCAGGATTAAACACCGTATGTGGATTGAATGTAGGATACTGTTTCATTCTTACATCTACTTCCTTTCTTGGGTCAACTATTGGTAAATAAGAATATTTTGTCATTACTGGTCTAACATCTACATATTGTTGAAGCATCTGGGAAGGAACATTTCTGTCATAAATTCTTCTATTTGTAGTATTATGAATTTCAGAAACACATTCACTTTTCATATTGTTAACATTATTCATATTAGCGTAATTCATTTATTTACTATACACTATGATATTATTTTTATTTTATTAATTTATTAAATTATATAAAGATTTATATCCATGATAATATAGTTAAACTAAAATGTGTGGTATATTTTGTATCTTAAATGGTGAAAAAAACAATGAACAATTTTACAAAGAACAATTTATTAAGGGGGTTAATAGAGGTCCCGAAGACTCTAAATTCATCTCTTTTCATAATGTTTTTTTGGGTTTTCATAGATTAGCTATTAATGGAATAGATGAAATCTCAAATCAACCTTTTAATATTAATAATATTATATTAATATGCAATGGCGAGATTTACAATTACAAATATTTATATGAATTAATGGGTGTTAAACCAACAACCAACTCTGATTGCGAAGTAATTATTCATTTGTATTTAAAATATGGTATGGAACAAACTCTACAAATGTTAGACGGTGTATTTGCCTTTGTATTATATGATTTAAGGCTAGAAACAAACCAAGGAACTAATTTAGATAATTTTGTTTATTTTGCTAGAGACCCATATGGAGTAAGACCACTGTATTTATTAAAAAGTGATTATACAATTGGATGTGCATCGGAACTAAAATGTTTGAGTGAATTTTTAAAAATTGCTCATACAACTAACAAGAATACAACAAATTATATGATTGAACATTTTCAGCCAGGCACTTTCACTACTTATAAGTTGGATAGTTTGGCGTGCTCTAAATGGAAATGCATAACCGAAAATCAGCGCTATATTACACCATGTTTCCCATATAATTTAAATTATTATAATTCATACATGGATTCCACAATTGAAAATGAAAAATATGAAAAAAATATTGTTAAATATCTTTGCGATGCAGTAAAAAAACGGTGTTTAAATACAGAAAGACCAATTGCATGTTTATTATCGGGAGGTTTGGATAGTAGCTTGATAACAGCTCTTGTAAATCATTTTTATAAGATGGAATATGGATTGGATAAGAAAATTGAGACTTATAGTATTGGTCTCAAAAATTCTGAGGACTTGAGATATGCTAAAATCGTTGCAGATTATCTTGGAACCAATCATACTGAAATTATTTTAACAGAAAAAGAAATGTTTGAGGCTATTCCTCAAGTGATTCGTGGTATTGAAAGTTACGATACAACCAGTATTAGAGCAAGTATAGGTAATTATTTATTAGGTAAGTATATTTCTAAAAATAGTGACGCGAAGGTAATATTTAATGGCGATGGCTCTGATGAATTAAGTGGCGGGTATTTGTACATGAAAAATTGCCCGGATTGTATTGAATTTGATTGCGAGACACGGCGTTTGTTGAAGGATATTCATCTATTTGATGTCTTGAGGTCCGATAAATGTATTTCTTCACATGGTCTAGAACCACGTACACCTTTTTTGGACAAAACATTTGTAAATTATTATTTATCTATTCCACAACAAGAGCGCTTTGAGAGCAATAAAAAAATAGAGAAATTTTTGATTAGAAATAGTTTTACATATGCAAATTTTCAAGATATTTATGGGAAACCAATTTTACCAGATGAAATATTATGGAGAAAAAAGGAGGCATTTAGTGATGGTGTAAGTAGTAAAGGTCGGTCTTTATATGTGATTTTACAGGAATTGATATCAACTACAATGAAATTGGAAAATTATTATGAAGAAAATGTTATTAACAAATATCCTATTAGCATAGCAACTGAAAAATTATACTATAAAAATTTATTTGATTCTTATTACCCACATTGTGAAAAAATAGTGCCATATTTTTGGATGCCGCGTTATAGTAATGCAACTGACCCAAGTGCTAGAACATTGGATTTGTATTATGATAATTGTAATGTAAATAGTAATAAAAATAAATTGTTAGAAACTTAATTTATAATATTATCATATGCATATTTTATGTTATAAACATGCTTTAGGCGAATTTTTTTGGTCGGTGTAATATTTTTTAATCAGTGTATATTATATAAAATGTCTAACTTCAACCCACAACAAAGATATTTAACCCGTTCGTTTGTTCCGAACCAAAATATTCGTACACCAGAACCAGGAACAAATCCTTTTTACCGCCAAAATGCGAATACAAATTATATCACACGACCAAATGAAATTAATTCTCAATACTCAACAGTTTATAAACAGCAACCTTCTAATGTCAATTATGTATCCATGAACAGAGGATATGGTGGAAGAAAGTATAAGAAATCAAGGAAATCCAGGAAATCAAGGAAATCAGGGAAATCAAGGAAATCAAGGAAATAATAAAAATGTATGTTTATTAAAATGATGAATATTTCTAATAAAACAATTTATGCATATCAAGAATTAGCATTTGATTTTTTTATCACATTATCTTATATATTAATTATTTTGTATGTATTTGGAATTTCATATGAAGCAAAAAGACATTTAGATATAATTGATAAATATGTTAAAATTTATATTTGTTTATTTTTAATATATAGATTCAACCCTTTTAAAAAAAATTATGAGTGTAGTAATTTGGACAGAAAAATAGTTTTCAGTGCGGCTTTATTCATGTTTACTACTACATTTTTTGGGTTTGTCTTTTTTTAGGGTTTTCTTTTCATTGTTTTATTCTTATTTTTGACATGTTTATTTTTTTTTGTTTTATTTTTATTCTTCATTGTTAAAGGTATAAAAAATTCTTCCAAATGAAACAATATTTTTTTACTCAATATTTTATCAATGTCATAATCTTCTTTAGATTTCTGAATTACTTGAAAATTGTATTTTTTTATTTCTTCGTTCATAAAACTCATGAATTCATTTGTTGATTTTTCTTTGTTTATTAATAAGGAATTATTTTCTAAAATTCGCTTGTACATTTCATTGAAAGGTAAAATATATATATAAGGTTTGATATTTATATAATAAATATTATCGTTTACCATGTCAGGATAAAATGTATCATCTAAATAACATATTTCAGCACGAGGTGGTAATTTTGTACAACGAATAAAATCATTGTATGTTTTGTTATATGTTGTTCTACAAAATTCAATTTGTTTACCGTTTATTTTGAATGCTGAAATTATTTGGTCAAATAATTTATATCCATCCAATTTTGTTTCAAAATAAGAAACTAGTTGATTCATCCATTTTCTTGAACCTTGATTATTACTATATATCATAATTTTTTGACAACTATTAGACTTTTTTTTACTTTTCAAATAATTAAGAATGTTTATTATATTTGGACGTAAAAATTCGGGATATAAATCTAAAATATAGTTGAAGTCATTTTGGTTTAATTCTTTATTTAAATACTTGTATAAATAAAAAGACAGGCTATCCCAAAATATACCAAATTCAGAAAAATATCCTAGTGTTTCATCTAAATCAAATACCACAATTTTCATTTTATTTTCTTTGTAAATATTCGTGGATATATTATAATAATTTAATAAGTTTCACATATTTTTTTATTATACCATTTAATGAATTAAAATATTTGTATATTTTAGGTAAACTGAAAAAACAATTCAAACATGAACATGCAAAATAATGATTACATTCAAATATTAAATTATTACAACTTACCAATACCCAAGTCTAAAAAATTAATTCAAGCTGAAGCAGAAAAAATATTATCTTTAAAATTGTGTAAGTGTATTAAAAAAGTAGATGCTACTGCAAAAAATGAGCCAAAGGCAATTGGCATTTGTACGAAGACAATTTTTAATAGAAAAGGGTTAACACGCGGTAAATTCAAATGTAAAGAAAAGCGCTATGTGAAATTTAATAAGACTAGGAAATTACGAAAACATTAATTTTTAATTTAATCATAATATATATGTCTCATAAAAATAAATATTATGATGTTATTATTGTTGGTTCAGGAATGTCAGGATTATATTCCGCTTATAAGATTAAAAAACAATCACCAAATACACGATTCTTAGTTTTAGAAAAATATAAAAAACACTGGGTTGGAGGAAGAACAAATAATTTTGATTTTTATGGAACCAGTGTTGTTACTGGAGCAGGTATTGGAAGAAACGATACAAATCCACTTTTAATAAAATTGATGAAAGAATTGCATGTGCCATTTAAAAAAACTACCTCTATTATGAAGTATTCAAAATTATTGCAACATCATTCTGAATTTGATGTAGTAAAAATTATTGATTTTTTGAAAAAAGAATATAACAAAAATCCATCAAAATATAGAAATTTAACTTTTAAAGAATTTGCTATAAAAATATTGGGAGATACAAATTACAAATTATTCACAATTTACGCAGGATATACAGATTACGAAAACGCGGATGTTTATGAAACATTGTATAATTATGGTATGGATGATAACAAAGGAGGCTGGTCAAAACTATACATACCTTGGAAAGAACTAGTGCATCATTTATGTGATTATATTGAACATAAAAATATTAAATATTCAAATAATGTTGTAGAAATTACAAAAGTAAGCGGTCATGGTAATTATCTTTATAAACGCGAACAAGAACCATGTTTATTTGAAACAAGAACAGACGATGGTATTATTTATTACAGTAATAAAGTAATTATTGCGACAACAATTTCAGGAATTATGAAATTAGTTCCTAATGCATCTAAGCCCAATAGTTTATATCATCAAATTCATGGGCAACCGTTTTTAAGATTGTATGCAAAGTTTGATAGAAAATCTTCCGAACTATTAAAAAAATGCATATCAGAATATACAATTGTTCCTGGTGCATTGCAAAAAATTATACCAATTAATTCGGACAATGGTGTTTACATGATTGCTTATAGTGATAATGAAAATGCGTTGCTTTTGAAAGACCGCTTAAAAAATACTTTGACAAATAGAAATTTGTATGAAAAGTTGATTGAAGAAAGTTTAGGTATACCTAAAGGTTCTTTAAAAATTATTGCCATTAAAGATTTTTATTGGCCAATAGGAACACATTATTATGAACCTTTGCAAGGATTAAAAACACGCGAAGATTTTGTTTTTAAAGTCCAACATCCAATGGATGGTATGTTAGTTGTCGGCGAAGCAGTTAGTACCTATCAAGGTTGGGTAGAAGGAGCTTTGGAAAGTGTGGAAGCTGTTGTTGATAAAAATTGGATTAACACTATTTGTTATGGTTGAATACGACAATCTAAACAAACATATAGTATGCGTGATAACATATTGCTGCAAATGCCAACATTAGCATGTATTCAAAATAATGCCTAGGTGTATTATCTTTTTCATATCCAATATAAATAAGTAAAGGAGCTACTACAAGTATGTGAAATGAATTGACCCAATAATTTTTCCCACTTGTAAACTTTAAATATCCTTTATAACCATGGTAAAATAATATAATTATACCAATAGTTAAAATAACATTATACATGTATGCAGGCATATTTTTCTGCTTCATACCTATATACAAAAACAACCCTCCAACAAAGATTATATGAAATAAATGTACAAAAATATTATTCATATTGCTATATTTATAAAATATAGCAATAATAAAATTAATATAGTAAAATAAAAAATATATTGTTGTATTTTATAGATATGGAAGGTAATTTCAATTATGAAAATACAGAAACCACCAAGGTTGGAGGTAAAAAAATAGTGCGTAAAGTAACTATTAAAAATGGTAAAGGTGTCAAGATGGTAACTAAGTATCATAAAGGCAAACATTTAGGGACAGCAAAAAAATCAATTCATAAAGACCATATTGAAATGATTAGTGTTGGTAAATTCGTAAAAGGATTGTTTAGTGATTGTAAATGCGGTGCAAAGGAGAAGAGAAAAACTCGCAAAAATAGAAAATAAATCACGGATTGCGCCACCTATACTTATAATTTTTATTTTGATAAATGGTCTAATGCGGAAAGTAATACCAATTCTTGGTCGGTCAATTTTTGAAATACTAAATTTTCATCTAATTTTATTTGAAAATGTTTACTTGAATATCCAAAATTTTTACATATAACATATACACCATCATCTTTTATTTTATACTCACAGAACAAGGCGCCTTTTGTTATATGTATATTATTTGGATTTTGAAGAGGAATCCATCTGATATATGTTCCATATTTTAAATCATTTAATTCGTCTATATATCTATAACCTTTTAGTTTCCTCATTAATTCTAGTCCCTCTTTACGCTCCAATTGTAATTCGTTAATAATTTTTAAATTCATTTCGGTCATTTTTTTGGAGGTAAAATTTAACAAATTTTCATTGGAATCATCATCTAATGCTTTCAAAAGTTTGTTGATATCCATATAAATATATAAAACTATATATTTATATTTATTCATTAACTAGTTATTCTGTTTTTTTGGTTGTTTTGGTTGTTTTTTGGTTGTTTTTTTTGCTTGGGTTTTTGCTGGTTGTAAAGAACCTATTTTTATAATTTGTTGACCTGTATATGTTTTATAATATCCTGTTAGTGTTGTTAAATCATAGACTGCTGTATATTGTGTAAAATCATAGCCTACAGGATTTGTTGTGCAATCTCTTACTGTACCATAAGGTATGTCAAAAACGTTATTAAAATTGAACAATGTTTCAATATTGTTAATATTATAACCAGGAATAACCATACCTTTGCTTAAAAGATAACATCTAGCAAAACGTCCAAAACTACTGTAATCTCCAGGTATACCAATTAATCCTTTACCTAAACCAGAATTTGGGTCATCTGGAGGGTTACAATATGTAAACTTATTATTACTTATTAACGTTTCTAAATTTGCAACTTGTTCCGGGTACGTAGGATTATTAGTACATACTTTATATTTTGAATTATCATAACAAATTGGTGAACCTTTATTTGTTTCAATAACTATTGTTTTACCTGTACTATCTGAAACAAACCAATGTAATGGTACGACACTATTGAATGGAGGACCACACGCCTCTTGAGTTACATTTATTTTTTTACTTAATTCTATTACATCTGATACAGATTTAGCATTTTTAATCAGATAACCACATACATCATGACTGCCTAAATTAATTTTACCGTCGACATTGTTATCATTATAACTAGAACTACATCTAAAATAAAAAGCCATTACACATAATCCGTGATTATTAATTCCGTCAACAAAGATTGTTTCATTCATTGTAAAACCCATTATAGTGTCTGTAATAACTGGAGTAAAGGGTATAACTGCTACAAATTCCATTGTTCTTGTTTGATAGCAAGAACCATCGTCTATTTCTACAAATAATCCTGTACACATGTAATATAATATATATATAAATAATATTATATTATTATTCTACAGTGACGACTTATGCTAAATTTCTACTTTTTCAAAAAATAAGAGCAAAACTCCACCTTTTCTAAGGGTGGATTACCATGAACCAAAAGCTCCGCCACCAAGAACTGAGTTAGCAGCCATAGGTTCTGAAAATGCTTCGGCCATTCCTGGTGTAGCTGCACCTACCAAAGGTGTGTTATCTTGTTGATACATGTTATTATAGTTTGGAAGTTGTTGAGTACTTTGCGAATAAGATTGACCGGATGAATCACTAGGTAATTGACTAATTGATGTACTTCCTCCATATAATGATTGATTCATAGCGGATTGATTATTTGGCATTGTATTCATTGGCATTGTCATTGACATATTTTGTTGCCCTGAAATTGGTTGTGAAACTTTGACATTTCCGTTTCCTTTACCTTTTCCATTTTTACCATTATTATTTGGTTTACCTTCCCATAATTCAGTAATACGGTCTACTAAAATACTTACTTTCTCTCCCAATTTAGTTTGTAAACTTAAAGTAATCATTAAAATTGCTAAAATGATAAAAATTATACTAAATTCTGGATATTCCATTCCACTATAGGTTGGAACATACGTGATAATACGGTGAATAATTAGTAAACCAACAAACATTACAATAGTTTGAATCAAAACTTCTGCTAAAATTTCCACACTACCTTTCTTTTCATCTGCTTCTGGAACATATTTTTGCATAAATTTATTTAAAACAACGACCGGAATAATCGCTATTAAAGTATACTGTATTATATTTAATATGTCAGATTTAGAATCGTTATCAAAATTGAAAACATGCTTAAAAAATCCTTTTTTTGAATTATCTGAACTTTCCATATGATTTATAAAAAGAAATTAAATAATTCAAAAACTAATTAAAGCTATTAATAAATTATTTATAAATGAGTGAACACGAAGAATTTAAAAGTTTGCCATATATAAATGATTTATTAGTGAAAAAAAGTCTAATATCTGACACTGATAAAAATAAAGAAGAGATGCAATATTTAAATCTCATACAAAATATTTTAGATAATGGGTTCTTAGAAGTTGGTAGGAACGGTAAAACGCTCAGTATTTTTGGAGATTCAATGCGTTTTTCATTAAAAAATGGGAAAATACCTATTTTAACAACTAAAAAAGTTGCTTGGAAAACATGCTTGAAAGAATTATTATGGTTTATTCGCGGTGAAACAGACAATAAAATATTGCAAAGAGAGAACGTTCATATATGGGATGGTAATTCTTCTAAAGAATTCAAAAAAAGTGTTGGGTTAGAACATTATCCTGAAGGTATATTGGGTACGATTTATGGTTATCAATGGAGACATTTTAATGCTCCATATGACCTAATAAATGGAACCATTTTAGACGAAAATAAACCTGGTATAGATCAATTACAATATATCATTGAACAATTGAAAAATCCTGAAACAAGAAATAGTAGACGTTTAATAATGAGTGCGTGGAATCCATGTCAATTAAATAAAATGGTACTTCCACCTTGCCACGTAATGTGTCACTTTAATGTCCATGATGGAAATAAACTGTCCTGTTCTATGTATCAACGTTCTGTAGATGTTCCAATAGGGTCGCCCTTTAATATTGCATCTTATAGTTTTTTGACACATCTATTGGCAAAACACTGTGATTTAGAACCTCACGAATTTGTTTATTTCATGGGTAATTGTCATATTTATGAAGAACATTTAGAATCTATAAAAGAACAACTTGTTAGGACGCCTTATGAATTTCCAAATTTAGAAATTATAAATAAAAGAGAAAACATTAATGACTATGTGGTTGATGATTTTAAAGTTATTGGTTATAAAAGTCATGATGTAATTAAAATGAATATGGTTGCATAGATAGATATTATATAAAATTTTATTTGTTGATGCGTAAGTAATTTAGAAACAAATTATAATAATATTTATATCAAAAAATGAGTAGTAGTTCTAGATCAATTGCAGCAGCCAGACAAAAAAGAGCAGGTGAACAATCACAACCAATGAATACCAGCAGACCAGTAACGTCAATTTCATCACAGGGAGCATTTGCACAACAACAACAATATCAACAACAAATGATGTCACAAAGTATCCCAGTAGGTAGTAAAAATGTTAGAGTAGCACAAAATAGGGCACAAGGACCAGGAGGAAGAGGAAATCCTAATGTATCAGACCAACAAGAGCAATCAACCAAAATAAGTGTATCAAATGCAATTGGATTGATTACATTAAGGTTAGGAAAATTAGAAAAGTTTATTCATGAAGTCAATGAAGAAGGGGGTTTCAGCAATAACGGAGGTAATGACATGAGTGGCACTTCAATGCCACCTAATATGAAACTTGTTTCAGATGAAGTTTTTGAAAATATAGTTAATAGATTGAATTTATTAGAAAGCAAGGTAATTAATTTTACCAGTCAGAACGAAAATTTTGCAAAAGATATATCAAATATACATACTTCTATTATTAATTTAAATTCAAATTTATCTTTTTTTATGAATGAAACAAATCAAAAATTTGTGGATTATGAAAATGCTTTAGGAGAAATTGAGAAAAATTTTGAAGTAGATAATAATTTAGATATGGTAAATCAAGAAAGCGAAGTTACATATATGGAAGAAATTAACACAAACAATGAAACAAATACATATGATGAATCTTTAGAAAATAATGATGATAATGATGATAATGATGAAAATAACGAAAATACTTAATTTATAAAAATAAATTAAATTTACTATAATATTATAATTTATAAATTATAATGAACTATAATATTATTAATAATAATTTAACAACAAAAAATTTAAATATTAACGCCAATATAAATTTAAAATTAAATGAAGAAAAATTGCAAGAGCTTTTGAATAATTTTTGTCATATAAAAATAAATAATGAGATTGAAATTCATTACAAATTTTTTAAAATAATAAACACCTTCATAGACCAGAACTATATTCTTAATTATTTAATTTTTATTGTAGAAAATATTTTGAAAAATTATGAAACATTTATTGTTCATGTTAATATTGAAAAATTAACATTATTAGAAATTGAAAAGAATAGACTTTTTGTTCAAGAAATGTCAAATGTATTGAAAGAAAAATTTCCTGATAAGTTAGAGGTATGTAATATTTACGAAGGCTCCTTTATTTTTAAACAGATTTACAATTTATTAGCTATTTTTATTGATAAGAAAACTTTGAAGAAGATACGATTTCAAGAGTAAAAAGAAATCTGGTACATAAATAAACATTATAACTAGATAATAATATATATATTAATAATTAAAGATAATCTTAATATATATTATATAGACTATATAAATGCCTAACTGGTGTTATAATTTTGCAATATTAACTTGTCCATCAAAAGAAATATATGATAAATTATTAAATGCAATAGAAGAAAAGGTATGGTTTGAAACTTTCGCTCCACTCGGTCTAGACCCTGAAATTCATGAAAATGGTTGGGACTATAACAAGGCTATTGAAGTTTGGAAAACAAAATGGGGTGTAACTGACGTAGAAATTTTGAATCAATATGATGATGAACTTATATTAGAATTATCTTTTGAAACAGCATGGAGTCCTCCTACAGGGGTATATAGCATTATGAATAAAAATTATAATATTGATATTACTGCATTTTACGAAGAGGAAGGTTGCGATTTTTTTGGAAAATGTGTTTATTCAAAGGATGAAATAAATGATGAAAATTATGAATTTCCTAGTAATAAAGAAGAACTTGAAAAATTAAGAAAAGTTATAGATAGTGAACTTGATGATTATATGTTTCCAACTTGGGAAAGACTAGAAGAAGATTGGCAACACAATGATGATGATGATGATGATGATGATGATGATGATGATGATGATGATGACAATGATGATGATGAAGTCAATATAATTAAAAGAGAATATCTAGTAGAACCTGATTACGAATACAATCAAGATATAAAGAGAGAATTTATTGAAGAAGACATACATCTAGAAGATATTTATGAAGAAAGTGTTAATAATGACATAGAGACCTTGGGCAAATAAATAAAATTTTATTATTTCCTCGTTTTTTAAGTTAAAAATTATTTTTATTGTATATTAATGAAAATAATTATAAGTTTTTTTATTTTTTGTTTAGTATTGTTTATTTATTTGCATATACAATTTCATTTAAAAACTAGTAATGATTTAGAAATTTATGAAATAGATGATGTATCAAAAGAGAAATTAGAAGAGATTTGCGATTTACGACAGCCTGTAATATTAGATTACAATAACGAAAAAATAGTAGAAACCACAAATACAATGTTTATTTTAGAAAATTATCCTGCTTTTGAAATGAAAATTAGAAATATAAATGAACCCGATGCAAACAATGATTTATATGTAAATCTACCTTTACATGCATCTGTTAAATTATTCAAGGAAGATAAAAATTCTACATATTTTACCGAAAACAATAGTGATTTTTTAAATGAAACAGGTGTTATTAAAAATTTCAAGTATAATGATGAATATTTGCGTCCTTATATGGTATCAAATTTGAATTATGATATAATGTTAGGAAGTAAAGATACTCATACACCTTTTAGATATGAATTAAATTATAGAAATTATTTTTTATGTACAGAAGGGTATGTATATATTAAAATGGCACCTCCTCAAAGTATAAAATATTTATATCCTGAATATGACTATGAAAATTTTGAATTTCGGTCTCCTATAAATCCATGGAAAGTTCAAACGAGATATGCAGCTGACTTTGAAAAAATGAAATGTTTGGAAGTTCCTTTAACAAAAGGTAAAATGGTTTATATTCCTGCTTATTGGTGGTATAGTATAAAATTTATTAATGACAATACTAGTATTTCATGTTTTAGATATAGAACATATGTCAATAATTTAGCGATTTCACCATACATATCTATGCATATTCTTCAATTACAAAACATTAAGAGAGATGTTGCAAAAAAAATATCGGTGGATGTTTTAAAAAATAAAGATATTGAACCCGATATCACGAGCGAACAAAATAGTAGTAATAATAATTTGGAAATCCAAACAACAACGACAAATATAAATGATTTACAAAGAGAATCAACTGATGAGAGAAAACCTGAATTAATTGAGGAACCAAAACCGATAATGGAATATGAAAATTTTGGCGCAGAAATAAAATAAAATGTTTATTAAATATATAAAAATGGCAAAATCCATGAAATCATTGTTTTCATTTTTAAATGTTTTTGGTAAGACAAAGACAAAGAGAAGAAGTACGCGTAAGAGTAAGAGTTCCAGAAAAACACGCAAACAACACAAAACTAGAAGAGCCAGAAAAAACATGAGAGGTGGATGAGGAGGAGCGCCAAATATTGCGCCACCAATACCAGTAACAATGTAAAAAAAATAAATTAATTCGTGATTGAGATGATTATGTTTGTTATTTAGAATGATAATTTTAGTTTTAAATTTGATGTAAATAACAACAATTTACATTTCAGAATTTACGATATTATTTAATTTGTTATATATTTCTTCAGTATAACATGTTATACTTTTAATTTTTGCTCTACAATAAGGACAAGTTGTATGTTTTTTATTTATAAGTTGTTCTACACAATAAGTGCAATATTCATGTTTACATTCAAAATACGCACATTTATTTTTTTCTGTTGAATTATAACAAATTGAGCATTCAATATGTGGAATATTTTCATTATTGTTATTATCATAATGCTTTAATTTGATTTCATAATTTGTAAAAATAATATTACTATCAAAATTATTATTATTATTATTTATATTGAAGTTGCCGCCTAAGATTTCATTTGACATGTAATTTAATAGTATTCCATTTAATACGTCGCCTATTCTCACCGGTGTATGTTGATTAAATGGAACAAAATTATATTCATGAAATGTTACCCATGCAATATCAATATCATATAAACGTAAAATTATTTGGTTAATAGTTATTTGTAACGTAGAACGCAATCTAGTATTATAAAAACGACATGCTACATATTTCAAAAATTTTATATTACTTTCTGATTGACTACAATAATCATATAAATAATTTTCAAATTCCTGGATAGATAATATTCTATTGCCGTTATGAAGAATCATAAATTGTTCTTTTAAATAAATTAAATAATCATTAAAGATTACCAATACATTATTATTACATCTTGTAATATTATGTCCTTCGCAATAACAAAAAGAACATTTGCGCATTGCGCTATTCAATGTAATGTTGTTACCAGGTATTACATATATGTTGTTTATTTCGGTCATTGTTTCTGGGTTTGATTCCATGATTTCTTAAGTTGGTTTGTTTCTTTATTATTTATATTATTTACAATTTAAAGAAATCATTTTTATTTATTAAACGCAACGAGTTAAAGAAACAACCATAATAATATAAAGTTATAATTATTTTTATTTTTATCAATTAATATAAATGGTAACCTATAAAATTGTTTTAGAAAATCGTAACTATAACAGTTGGAATATTTACGATTCTAATAATTTTGAAAAAAAAGATTTGCAAATCAATCCACTTGAAAGCAAATTGTTTTCAAATGATGTGTTTACATTTGAAAAAAATACGGTAAATATAATACATTCATCTGTGCGAACAGGTCCAACTATTGCTGGAGTTTTGATAATATCCGGAAATAAAACATATGGAAGGAAAAATGGGAAGCTATTGTATAAATGCATGCCGGATGATATAAGAATACCTGCTTTTTTGATTCCTTATGAAATTAAAAATGTTGGGTTTTCAAAAATATTTACTAATTTGTATGTTACATTTTCTTTTAATGAATGGGGAGAGAAACATCCATGTGGAAAATTAAACAGTGTAATTGGTCCAGTAGATGCTTTAGATAATTTTTATGAATATCAACTTTATTGTAAAAGCCTTAATGTTTCATTACAGAAATTCCAAAAAGATACTTCCAAAAGTATTCAAAATAGGTCCAATCAAGTATTTATTGAAAACATTAAAGAAAAGTACAAAAATATAGAAGACCGGACAAATCAAAAAGAATGGCATGTTTTTTCAATTGACCCTGAAAAATGCTTAGATTTTGATGATGCTTTCAGCGTAAGGAAAACCGCAGACAATGCATATATAGTAAGCGTTTACATTGCAAATGTATCTATATGGATTGACGCCCTCAGCTTGTGGGACTCTTTTTCAAAAAGGGTGTCAACTATTTATTTACCTGATAAAAGAAGACCAATGATTCCCACAATTTTATCAGAGGGGTTGTGTAGTTTGCAAGAAAATGTAACTAGAATAGCTTTGACTATGGATTTATATGTTGTTGATAATGAAATAGTAGATATTAAATATTGCAATAGTTTTATTAAAGTACATAAAAATTATGTTTATGAAGAAGACAAACTATTACAAGATGAACATTATCATGAATTATTGGATGTTGTACAGAATTTGTCCACTAAGTTTAAATATATTTCTAATATTAAAGATAGTCATGATATTGTTACATACTTAATGATATTGATGAATTATCAGTGTGCAATGGAGTTATTGAAACATAATACTGGAATTTTTCGTTCTGCTATAGGTAAAATAACAAATAACACTAATAACAGTTGTCTTTCATTACCATCTCATTTACCTAATGAGGTAATCAATTTTGTCAAATTATGGAATACAACAGCTGGACAATATATTAATGGTTCAGAATTATCTAATGGACAACAAACCAGGCATGAAGTACTTGATATAGAAGCTTATATTCATATTACAAGTCCTATAAGACGTCTAGTTGATTTACTAAATATGATTCAATTACAAAAAGTATTGGGTTTAGTGTCTCTATGTAAAAAAGTAAATGAATTTTATGACAAATGGCTCCACGATTTAGAATATATTAATACTACCATGCGGTGTATTAGAAAAATACAAATAGATTGTTCATTGCTTGATTTATGTAATAATAAACCTGAATTATTAAATAAAGAATATGACGGTTATATTTTTGATAAAATTGTAAGGCACGATGGATTGTATCAATATATAGTCTTTTTACCTGACTTGAAAATGAATTCAAGAATAACGATTCGGGAAAATATGGAGAACTATGATATGAGAAAATTTCAGTTGTATTTGTTCAATAATGAAGAAAAATTCAAAAAGAAGATTCGGTTGCAATTGTTATAATGATTATACAAACCAAATGCCATCATCTTGTCTAATATGTCGTAAAAACCTCTCGCGCTCATTTGGTGTAAATAACCCAAATAATATAGCAAATTTTTTATCATTTGTATAAGAATGAATATTCGTATTTTTTGTTTTCAAGGTTTGTTTGAACATGAAACTTCTCTCTAGGATTTTTTTGAGAATGTTAGTATCAGTATAAAAAATAGCTAATATTTCATGTTTTATTGACTTTGTATTGTATTTACTATCTAATAATTCCTTTTTAATCAAATCAAAATTTTTTATATCTTCTAATAAAGGTATTGGTTGCTTCATATACGTGTATGGTATAATATGATTGTAAATTATATCATAAGGTAATCTATTTAGGTATCTAACGTAATTCATTATATAACTTATAAAAAATGTTTATATATATTTTTATGTATTTGATTTATCAATTACCACATTCTTTGCAATCTTCTTAATAATTTTACCATCCTTTTCATAATCATCATCTCCTTTTCCTCCCATGGATTCATAGACTATTTTATTATATTGACTATTTTTTTTGGAATCATATTCCTCACAATCAGGATATTTCTCTCTAAAATCTTTCAACATACATATATTTTTATGAGCAATCATGCGAATCGCTTTCCGTAATTTCTTATTATTTTCATCTTCTTTTTCCCACGTATTTTCGTCTTTCACGTACATAACTTCCCTCTTTTGGTCCGCACAATGAACCGGGCGCTTATTCACGTCAAGTGCTTTCAAATTTTTAATGATTATATTGGATATGCCTTCAATATAACCGACTTTTCCTACATTTTCTAAATCGGATACTTGCAATTTAACAGATTCTACAAAATCGCTGATATTCATTGCATCTTTACAAGTTTCATTCAAAAAGAATTGTAGATTGAATGTCTTGTTGTTACTGTGATTCATAATATTAGTAGAATTATTATCACCTATTTTGTCTTTCATAAAATCAAACATCTGTTTTTGCATATCTAAAAACATTTCCTTTTGAAACTCTTGATTTTTTTGCACTAAATCCAGTACGACGTTAGTGTCAAAATTTATATGTTGAAGGTTATTATCATTACTTTTAATAGTAATATTATTATTATTATTATTACTTTTATTGATAACATCACATTTATTAAGAAAACCACAATATTTTTTATGTTTATATAAACTCTGACGGTGTTTATATACATTTCCACATTCACATACATTATTTTGAAAATTTATCGTGTTGGGATTTTTTGGGATTTCTTGTAAGTCGTTTGTAAGTATTAAGTGTTTTTGGGTTGACATATGTTTGGTATAGTCTTTTTTATTACATGTATAGTAGTCACAATATTTACATTCAAATTTTTGGGGATTTTTTGGGACAAAAATGTAAGTCATTTGTAAGTATATTAGACTTACAAAAAAATCCCCTAAATAAATCGTAAATTTCAAACAAAAAAATTTATCGTAACAATATGTAATTTATTTTTTCTGTCACCAGATGCTAAAATTAATTTATGGTCACAACGTTATATTTTTTCCAAGACCTTTTTGGATTTTTGAAAAATGGACAAAAAAAATGTCCAAAATTGAAAACCCAAAATACTTTTTGGAAAATAAAATCGTTAAAATATAATAAATTCTCAAAACAACTTAAAGAACTAGGCTTAATTTTATACAAACAAGGTTTTCCTTAGTTAATAATTATGAACAAGACGTTAATAGGGAAAGAAAAATATTTATTTTTAATAAATGATTCGTCAAATGAATTGAAAGTTCATTGTGAGAATTTAGAATTAGTCAAAGACAAAAAACTTTTACAATATAATTTTAATAATTTTCTTTTAGTTGTTTTTCCTGATAAAAGTATAATATACAAAAAATTTTTACCAGACAATTATGTTGTAAAATACCGACCTGCATTCAAAATATATAAAGATAAATTACAAGACAGGGTATTGGACGGATACAAAATTTTGAAAAACGAATCCGATACTTATTATAAAACTGATACACATATTAATTTAAAAGGGAATTATATTGTTTACACCAATTTTATAAATAAAATTAATAGTTTATTCAATTTGAATATTATTCAAAAAAAGATAACCATTTTGCACAAAACATGTGAGTTGTCATCTTTAAATCAAGGTATAGGAGATTTAACATGGTCTAGTAATTTAGGACAGCAAGTTTTAGATTCAGTTATTGATAGTTATTATTTTACAAACGATTTTGAGTTTTTTTATAATACTTATACAATAAAAAATGATAAAAAAATACGGTTTTTGAATTATGATTTAATTGATGAAACATTACAATTAGAAAATAATAATGAATTTGCTAACTGGAATATTATATCAAAATATATAATTTATAAAAAGAATGTAACTAATTTACCCAAAATTAAAGTGATTATTTTTTATGATAGTTTTCTTTTGAATATACTACCATTATATTTAGAATTATTTTATGAAATTTATATGATAAAGGAAATTTATAGCAATACATTTATAAATTTAATAAAGTCTGATTATGTTTTTGAATTTCGCGTTGAAAGATTTTTGGCATAATATATGCAAAATATAATATGTATATTAAATCAGTTATTTTTACGTTAGCCAAATACGAAACTCAATATATTGAAGAATTTGTAATTTATCATATTGGTATTGGTATATCTCACATATATATATATGATAATGAAGATATGCCTACGTACAAAAATATTTTAAATAAATATGTTCAAGAGGAAAAGGTAACTGTTATTCATTATCCTGGGAATAATTATCAAAAAGGTGTTCAACAAGTTATTATGGACGATTTTACAAGTAAATATATGAATGAGAAAAATAATACGCACGCTGTCGGAATTGATATAGATGAATTTATTGTACTTAAAAAACATAAGAATATAAATGATTTTATCAAAGAATTTATTAATGGAGACGTTGCCGGAATCACAATGAATTGGAGATTTTTTGGTTCATCTAATAACAAAGAAAATGATTTTAGACCAGTAACAGAACGATTTATAAATAGAGAGAAAGGGTATTCTGCACACGTAAAAACCATTTTTGATATTTCAAAATTTAGTCATTTTAGATGTGTACATATTATAGAACCAAAAAAAAAATACTTGATTAAAGATACAAATGGTAATACAATTGTTCATATTGCACAAAATGTAAATATGATAAATAACGAAGACCATTATATTCAGTTAAATCATTACTCAAGTAAAACATTTGATGAGTTTATGTATCAAAGGAAAAGAGGTGTATGTGATAAAACAACGAATCAACAAAAATTTGATGTAGCTAAATTAGAATTACTTTTTAAACATAGAGACCGTAATGAAATTGAAGACCTACTAGCCCATAATATTTATAAATCAATAACAAATATTATATAAATGATTTAAACAAATTTTACTATATAAAATAAGACAGATTCAATCAAAATGGTGAAAATATGCAGTTTAACATCATATCCAAAAGAAAGTGAAGAAAAATACCAAAGCTATTTTGAAAAGTATGAATATCCTTTACATATTTTTCAAAAGTATTCTATAGAAGCTATTGTAGAAGGTCATCATATTTTGGCTACAGCTCCAACGGGAAGTGGAAAAACCCTTCCTGGTGAGTTTTCAATTGATTATTTTCATTCAAAAGGCAAGAAGGTAATCTATACAACACCAATTAAAGCTTTGAGTAACCAGAAGTTTTATGATTTTACTAATAAATACGCGGACATTAGTATTGGTCTTATAACAGGTGATATAAAAACAAATCCGGATGCAGATGTTCTTATTATGACAACTGAAATATTATTGAACAAGCTGTTTCAAATTAAAAGTAATAATGCTACAAAACTACCAGAATCTAGTATTTCTTTTGAGATGGATATTGAAAATGAATTGGGATGTGTAGTATTTGATGAAATTCACATGATTAATGATGCGTCTAGAGGACATGTGTGGGAACAATGTATTATGTTGTTGCCTAAACATATTCAAATGATTGGGTTATCTGCTACATTGGATAATCCAGAAAGATTTGCTCTTTGGCTTGAAAATAAAGGAGTTTTCAGTGAAAACCCAGACAAAATTGTTTACTTGGCATCAAAGAAAGACCGAGCAGTTCCTTTAACGCACTATGGATTTATTACTACAATAGCAGGCATTTTTAAAACAATTAAAGATAAATCGGTTCATGAAGAAATTAAATCAATAATTAATAAACCATTTGTTTTACAGAATTCAAAAGGTGCGTTTGATGAAGCACAGTACGCAAAAATGAATAAGATGATGAAATTATTTTCAAATAATAATATAAGAGTTAAACGCCAACATGTTTTGAATCAAGTTACAAAACATTTAGTTGAAAATGAAATGTTACCTGCATTATGCTACGTGTTTTCAAGAAAGCAATTAGAAATATGTGCAAATGAGGTTACTACAAATTTATTAGAATTTGATAACAAAACGCCTTATATAATTGACCGTGAATGTGAACATATTATTCGTAAATTGCCGAATTATCAAGAATATTTGAAACTTCCTGAATATGTTAACATGGTTGCTTTACTTCGTAAAGGTATTGCAATTCATCATAGTGGAGTAACTCCAGTTTTAAGAGAAATGGTTGAACTTTTATTCGTGAAAGGTTTCATCAAGCTATTGTTTTGCACAGAAACAATGAGTGTTGGTATTAATATGCCAGTTAAAACAACTATTTTTACAGATGTTTGTAAGTTTGACGGAGAAAATAATAGAATGTTGCATTCACACGAGTATACACAAGCTGCTGGTAGAGCAGGTAGATTGGGTTTGGATACAGTTGGACACGTTATTCATTTGAATAATTTGTTTAGAAATGTAGAAACAATGACGAGTTATAAAACAATGATGAGCGGAAAACCTCCGACACTCAAATCCAAATTCAAAATTTCTTATAATCTTCTTTTAAATTTGATAGACATTGGTGATAATAATTTTATCAACTTTGCTAGAAAAAGCATGGTAAAAGACGATTTAGATAGTGAGTTGAAAGAAATTTATTATGCTATTTCAAAAGAACATTGTGACCTGGACATATTGGAACAATCTTTTAAAACAATTAGAACTCCTGTTACAGTTGTAGATGAATATTTCAAATTGATAGAATCACTTAAAACAGCAGTTAACAAAAAGCGAAAAGATATTGAAAGACAAATAGAATATATTAGAGACCAGTATGTTAATTTGGAATTTGATAAAGTGAAAGTAGAAAAATACAATCAAAAATTAAAAAGAATTGATGACTTACAAGAACAATATAACTTTGTTGAAAAATATATAGATAACAATGTACAAACAATCATTAATTTGCTTCAAGATGATGGTTTTGTCCACATAGAGAAAGAAGAACAAATAGGGACTGAAAAAAGAGAACCGCATGAAGACACTACACCAGAAATCAAACTTACTGTACGAGGTATGATTGCTACACATTTAAAAGAATGCCATTGCCTTATTTTCGCTCAGCTGTTTGAAGAAAATGTCTTTGACAAGTTGAATTCGGTACAAATAATAATGCTACTAAGTTGTCTTACCAATATAGTTGTAAATGATGAATATAAAAACTATATTCCAAGAACTGATGATGTTGTTTTGAAAGAAATCATTTTTAGAGTCAAGAATATGTATAATGATTATATTACAAAAGAAACCAATTTGAATATTATCTCGGGAATTGAATATACGTTTCATTACGATTTAATCAATTATGTGGATAAATGGTGCTATTGTGAAAATGCAGATGAGTGTAAACAATTTTTACAAAAATTAGAAGAAGAAAAAGAGATATTTTTGGGTGAATTTGTAAAAGCATTATTGAAAATCAACAATATTTGTAGTGAGCTAGAAAAAATAGCAGAATTATTTGGTAACATGTCTTTATTGAGTAAATTGAAAGAAATACCTATTATGATACTGAAATATGTTGTCACAAATCAATCATTATATGTTTAATAAAAAAATATAAATATACACCCTTGAATAATTAAAATGGAACATAAATAATATAAAATTATAATAAATAATATTATAATAATGGAAGATAATAAGACAGTATATTTCAAAACAGACGATAACAGAATTATTAATGAAAACTGTATAAGATGGGTAAAAAAAATGAGTGATTGTTTGGAAGTTTGTATCAAAATATCAGGTTGTAATTTATATGATAATGGAGATACACATAAAATATGTAAATTAAATAATCCAGATAGTTATAACAAACTCAATAAACATTTTGAATAGAAATCTCCCATTCTAAATATTATTATAATTGTAAAACAAATATAATAACATAACCCCAAATATAATCTAATATGAATGATACAAATATAATAGTAGGCAATAAATATAAATTACTACAACAAATAGGAAGTGGTTCTTTTGGCTCTATTTTTGAAGGTATGAATATAAGAACAAGTGAAAAAGTAGCCATTAAAATAGAAGCAATTTCGGATGAATTAAAACTATTAAAACATGAATCTAATATTTACAGGATACTTGCAAGCGTGGAAGGTATACCAAAAATTAAATGGTATGGAAAAGATGAAACAAATTATTATATGGTAATTGATTTATTTGGAAAGTCTTTACAAGACTTGTTATATAAAACCAAAAAAATGTCGTTGAAACTTGTACTTCAAATAGGTATTAATATTTTAACTATTTTAATGAAAATACATGATATTGGGTTTATTCATAGAGACATTAAACCAGAAAATTTTCTTTTAACTTTAAGCAAGCCAACCAAGGTTTGTTTAATAGATTTTGGTTTGTGCAAACCGTATTTATTAAATAAGAAACACATAGAATTTACTTATAAAAATAAATTTGTTGGTACACTTAATTTTGCAAGTATTAATGCGCACAACTTATACGAACAAAGCAGGCGTGATGATTTAGAATCAGTTGCTTACATGTTAATTTATTTTTATTCTGGTAAATTAGAATGGATAAATGACGAATATCAAGATACTTTTGAATTGGAAAATAATTATGTTAGGTCTATGAAAAAAATATTAGCTAACGATAATAATATACCAAAAGTTTTATTAGAATTTTATAAAAATATTGCGAAACTTGAGTTTGAAGAAAGACCAAAATATGAAAAATATATAGACAGCTTTAGAGAAGAACTCGGTAATTTACAATAAGTATAAATTTACATAAAAAAGTATTATTATTATAATATATGGGCTTTGAAAAATCAATTGAATATATTGAAAGTATTTTTAATTTCATGGATGTATTGTACAAAAAAGCAGTTAAACTCAATGACAATAAATTAATACAAATTTGTAAAATGATTTTTAATTATTTAATTACTTGTTGTAGTGAAAGAAAAGTGTTGATAAAGGATTTAAATAAAAACGAGAATTTTGATATGAAACCAGTTTATGACTATATTCACGATAATGAAATAAATTTATTAGACTTGAACAATATATTACCTGAAGATATAGATATATCAAAACCGCAAGATATTGAGAGGTTTGTTTTATCTCACATTTATTATATTTATGCAAATAATTAGATAATAAATATGGATATTCGCTCGTGTAAATATATAAATAACATTAAAATAATATAAAGGTAAACATTTATAATAAATTATAAATATGTCATCTTCTAGCGATGTTACATCTTCACCAGAAACAAACTCTGCTTCTCGTTTAACTGGTCGTGTTAAGTGGTTTAACAACAAGGCTGGTTATGGTTTTGTTACAATTACTGACGGAGATAAGTCAGGATTGGATATTTTCGTTCATCATAGTTCTATTAAAGTTTCAAATCAACAGTATAAATATTTAGTTCAAGGTGAATACATTGAATTTCATTTAATTAATGTAGAAAATAGTACACACGAATCTCAAGCAGCAGAAGTTGGTGGAATTAAAGGCGGTAAATTAATGTGTGAAACAAGACATGAATTTAAGGCCGCAAGAAATAATTATAGAACTACAACACCTGGTTCTAATGAAGATAACGAATACACTGAACCAGTAAAACTTCCTAGACAACAAAGAGTACGAAATGAAGTTGTGGCTCCAGTAGAATCAACCCAACAATGTCAAGATGTAGAGGGTAATTCATGGTCACTGGTTTCAAAGAAGCCAACAAAGCCAACAGAAAGACAGCCAAGTAACTCAACTTCAGGAAGAGGTAGAGGAAGACCTCCACGTTCAAAAGTCAACCTTTGAGAAAGGTTGAGCCAAAACAGTAAACCTTTGAGAAAGATTGAGCCAAAACAGTCAACCTTTGAGAAAGGTTGAAATAAAAGTAGATTTAGAAAAAATTTATTATATATGCATTGTATATAATAAATGAATAATTTATTAACTCCAGCAAGTTACTCGGGAGCTCCAACTGCACAATCAGGTGGACGAAGTTATCGCCATAGAAGAGGTTGCAAATGCCGTTTATGCGAGAAAAGAGGTGGTGGTGGTGGTGATGATGATGATGATATAGAAAAAGGTCCTCCTCCTTTTGAAAAAGATGACGAATATGATGATTATTTAATATCAGCAGCAGAAGAAGGAAACGCCGGTACAGGAGCTAAAGCAGGTGGAACTCGTAGACGCCGACGCAAGCATAGTAAAAAATCAAGCAAAGGTGGAAAGAGTAGAAAAACACGTCGTAACAGTCACAAAGGAAAAAAACATGGACGTAAATCTCATCGTCGTCATTAAACAGATATATTTTATAATAATTTATATGCAATAATATATAATAAAATAATTTGTCACATTTATTTTTGGGACATTTTATTTATGTAATGAGCTTTATTTTGCAATAATCTTTCATTTTCTTCTTTGAAATCTTCGTCATCAATAATTTGATTTAACAGTGCATAACCTTCTTCCAACCTATTTGTCCAATAACATGCAACAGATAACTCATCATTTACATATTTTCCATAATTAAATTTATTTACAAATAGCATATATTTTTCTAGTACTTCGGATAAATTTTTATTACTAGCTTGCTTTAAATAATCATACCCTAAATGACACTTTGAATTACTGTTATAATACTTACCCATAACAAAATAAGGTTCGGCTCTGTCTGGAAAAATATCAATAGTTTTATGAATCTGTGTTTTTATTTTTTCTTCATCAAAACTCAATCGTATCATACATCTTGCTATTCTTAAATTAGATTCAAATAATTCTTCTGACCAAGTATCTTTAAGTTTACTATATAATGTGTACCATTGTATTGCTTCTTTATAATGCCCAGAATCCATATAACTTTGTGCTGTATAAAAAACAGAACGACACATCAAATTATCTGGGTCCTCAAATAAAGTTTCAAAGAATTGTTCCTTTAGTTTTAAAGCATCATTTATATATTTGTTTGGGTCAAATTTTCTCGCACCTCTCTCATTGTTATCCACCCATAAATCATCTGTTGTAAAAATATTTGACCTTGTTAAATCATGTTTATCTAGACATTTAATCAAATTGTGTGCAACTCCTACATATTTCCATTTTATTTGGTTATTATATAGACTACTTGTTTTAAATTTACAAGTTCCTCTAATATAATTAAAATTATAAATATCGTATTTTGATTCAAGCAATAAATTTTTATTAAAATTTCCTACCAAAAAATCATCTGCATCTAAATGTAGGACAAAATCAGTTTTTTTATAAGCTCTTTCAAACATTAAAGATTTATTTTTGTCAAACCCTTTCCATTCATCTACAAAAAGTTCTCCTGGTATATTTTTTTCTTTAAAAAAATTTTTCACTATATCACAAGTATTATCTGTTGAACCTGTATCACATACAATCCAATAATCAATATATTTGTATACTGACTCTAATGTTGATTCAATACAATGTTCCTCATTTTTACACATTGTAATAAAACATATTGTAGGTGTTTTTTCAAAAGTAATATTATCCATTTGTATAACTAACTTGAAGAAAATAAAAAATTAGCGTTTACGCATATTATAATACGCAAAATTTCGGTGTAATATATTATACAATAAATAAAAGATATAGCTAAAGTATGGAATATTTGTATATGTTACAAAGTTCACTTTCAAATACTTTTTCTTCGCAAAATTTATCTTCTAAGTTGTAATCAAAAATCAAATCACATCCATAGTCTTCTTTCATTTGAGTTACCCATATTGTTTTACATAATGGCATATATTTTTTATATATTTCATTTCCACCTATAAAAAAAATTTTAAAAAACTTATCCAAAACGTGATACATGTCGCTGTATTTGTTAGGAAATAATAAAATATTTTCGTATATATTTTCATCATTTGTGAATATCACATTTTTAAAGCTATTACTTATTTCTTTGTATTTATTCGGTTCTCTCGTTAACACAATATTCAATCTGTTTTTAAGTGGTCGTTTAGAATCAGGAATAGAGAAATAAGTAGTTCTTCCCATGATAACAGCATTACATTTTGTTTTATTATAAAAATGATGTAAATCTTCTTGGACATTCCAAGGTAAACTTCCATTTTTAGATATTCCTTTTTTAATATCAAATGCAATGATTGCCTCCATTATTAAATGTAAATGCATTATATTTTTTAAATAATAATAATTTTATAAATTATAACAATAATAAATGAGTAATAATAAGATAGAATATATTAAAGAATTTAATGATGCGATTTTCCAAAGTGATGCAACTAAAAAGAAAAATACTTTAGTATTTATTTATACGCCTCCAAAAGTGGGGTCAACTACTTTGGTATCTTCATTTCGTGTATCATGTGCAAGAAGAGTAAATGTGTTACATGTTCATGATGAAACTATGCTAAGTATTATTACTGGAATAAAAAATAATAATAATATTACGGTTAACGAATTAATTGATTACAACGCTTCAATCGGTAAAATAATGTACGTTATTGATGTTTATAGAAATCCAATAGAGAGAAAAATATCAGAGTTTTTTGAATTGTTAACTTCATATCATTTTAATACAACAGATAATAATATAGGAAATTATAAAATTGAATTATTAATAAAACGTTTTAATTCACTGTTTCCTTATTTAGGAGCTGGTGATTATTTTTTTGATAAATATGATATTAATGTTCCAGAGATATTTGATTTTGAAAATAAATATTTATTAGTAGAAAAAAATAACATAAAATACATTAAATTGCGTTTAAGTGATTCATCTGAATGGAGCAAAATATTGACTAATATTTTGAATATGGATATTGTAATCATTAAAGATTATCAGACTGAAAACAAAGTAATTGGTGAAGTTTATAAAAAATTCAACCAACAATACAGAATACCTTATAATTTATTGGAAACAATTGTGCAGTGTAAGTATTTTAATTATTATAATTCTCAAAGTGAAAGAGAAAATTATATAAATAAATGGAATTCAAAAGTGGAGACAAATGCTTTTGAACCATACACTTTGGAGAAATATAATTTTTATAAGGAGTTTTCAGGGGAGAATCAATTTCATAACATTATACAAAGAGAGCACTATCTAGACCACGGTTGTATTTGCAATTCATGTTGTTACAAGAGAAGACAAATATTTTTAAGGATTAAAAATGGCGATATAAATATTGATACTAAAATAATTCATGAACAAGCTGTTCAAGAAAAAAAAAATAGAAAGGTTCAAAGAATAGGAAATATTTGTAATAAAATACAAGATAAATTGAACGAAATTTCAAAAATTCAAACATCAAAGGGTAAAATCAATATGAAAGTTCAGATTTAATTATGTTAAATGCTTTATATTGAAAAAAGTGTCGCGGTAAAAGGAGGGGTCATAGGGGAACCTTGGTTCCCATAAAAAAAAAATGTAAAAGTAAAAAAAAGTGAAGTAAAAAAAAAATTGAAATGATAAAAAGTAAAAAATAAAAAGGTAAAAATAAGTAATAAAATGTCAATGTCAATGTCAAGTGAGATATCAAATTTCTGTTTAGAAA
>Ga0209188_1000330_pt1 | contig 49082 bp, 32 predicted proteins | sample C_130625_EF_Meta_FD_187307 | JGI IMG/M metagenome (GOLD analysis project Ga0209188, IMG submission 187307) | Freshwater microbial communities from Lake Croche, Canada to study carbon cycling - C_130625_EF_MetaG (SPAdes) (version 2) | ecosystem: Environmental > Aquatic > Freshwater > Lake...
TCCCTTTAACATAATATATTATAATATTTTGCGACATGTCAATTGACAAAACGGTTTCCATAACTGGAACTGGTAATCGTTATTTAATCAAAAAATTATTGAAAGAGACACCAGTTGTTAAAAATAGAAAAGAGCAAGGTATTCCGGATGACTATTATACGCATGAAAAACAGATGGATATATTGGAAACGCTTCTCTCGTCAGAATCTGAAGACATATATAATAAATTAATTAAGAATCAGATAGATAAGAAAATATATGGATACCGGGCTCAAGACATGGATAAAAAAAAATACGACGAGGCGAAATTTATATCTTATGAGGAAATAATCAACAAACTCTATTTATGTGAGTTGTCTTGTTATTATTGTAAAGAAAAAATGTGTTTTTTATACAAGATTGTGAGAGAACATAAACAATGGACCCTTGACCGTATTAATAATGATTTGGGACATAATAGCGACAATGTTGTAATGTCGTGTTTGGAATGTAATTTAAGGAGGAGAAAAACAAATTCAGATGCGTTTTTATTCACAAAGCAACTGAATATAATAAAACACGAACAGTTATGAATAACACGTAAAAAAAAACATGGTTTCAAAAAAATTGAAACCTTTTTTCATAAAAAAACAATAGACAGAAAAAGCAAGTAAGAATGTCGGCAAGAAGAGCGCGTGGCGGGGTAGAAGAATCGCGCGTTCAGGAGTTTTATACAATATTCATTGAATGGTGTGATGAACGCGAACCCGAGGACCGCGATCTCAGTAAAATGGAGGTCAATTTGCGGAGACTAGAGGATTTTGTCAATGAACATCTGGCGGAAGGCTGGGAAGCGCTTGGACCGCCACGATTTTCAGAATCGTGGATGAGGGGAGAAAGAACGGGGAAGGCGATTCAATCTTTGGTGCGGAGAAAAAATGTTGAACAAGCAGTGGTGGTGGAAATCCCGGCGGTTATAACCGCCGAGTGTGTGAAACCGGTTCGGTCCTCTTTACGTCTGATTCCTGAAACGAGAAACTAGGTACAAATTCTACAAAAACATTGTATATTTGTTGGTATGTTTTTTTTATGAACAAGCCGATGTTTTTTATAGTCCCCGCAAACATTACATACGTGAATCTCTAATGTTCTATTATTTTTACTAATCCATCCGCTAGGATGTGAAAATACGATAAAAGTAGTTCCTTGTCGTCTTCTATATGCGTTGACTTGTTGTATAAGGGTTCTCCTATTTCTCGCATATATTTTGTCTCTCGTTGATAATTTCTTGAAACAAAAATCCTTGATAACTCTACAAATATCCATGGGAAGCGGAAAATCATTGATGATAAGCTGTTTTTCGGTTAAACTCATGACTTGTCTTGCATAATGGTTCTTAATAGATTAACATTTCAATTTTACACCGATGAAGATTTAAATGGAACAAACCGCTTACAGCGGTTTGCCTTTTAATTCATTTATCGGCAACGTTGCCATTGAATCTCTACTGAGACGCCCTTCGGGCGTCCCATTATAAATATTCAATGGTGTTAATAAAAAAAATAACTAACGATGCGAGCGCACTCGCATATTTTTAGAGAACATAATCATAAAATTTTGTAGAGTATTCATAACGTCCCTTATAATATTTACACGGGAGATATTGGTGTTTTATAATGTAAAACGAAATAGTGTTGCCCCTCTCGGTAATTTGAACATCCCAATAATCGTCCTGTATTTTTTCGGTTTTTCTGCGCACCGCGCCATATAAGTTATGTTGTGTGATTCTTACGAGATGCTCATTCTTTACATCTATTTTTACACATCCCGCTTTCAAATTTTCGTATTTTTTCATGTTGATTCGGGAAAAGATTCCGTATTCTCTGCGGACATCTATGTCTTCGGAATATCCAACGACGTGTCTAATGACATCCAGAGGCAGAATTGCGGACATTGTTTTATAAATAAAAAAAATAGGATATAAAGTTTTCAATTTTTTATGAATAACAAAGGATAATTATACAAGCAACTTGCGGAAACAAAAACCGCCGTCTGTTTTAGGATTATAATTTATCGGCCCGCGACAAATGCATGTGGTTTTTTTATTGTGGTTTGTCACAGGAATCGCACAGCGTCTAAAATTTCCACAAACCAGACACATATCTATTTCAAAAACCCTTGGCGCGTTCCTCGGGAAAACATTTTTCATTGTGATGACCTCGGTTTGTCCATGACCATAAACAGAAATGTTTGTATAAGAAAACCGGACGGTCTCCTCTGTCAGGTCCTTTATTACCTGATTTTTTTTTATTTTATTTTCTTCCTTTGTTGCAATCCAGGCAAAGCAAAAATCTTTGATTATGTCTATAATCTCGGTGGGAACCCGCAGTCGGCTGATAACGACCTGTTTTTTGATAGAGGACATTTTCCGGACTTTGTTACATTAACTTTCAGTAAAGTTATTCAAATTTTTTTGTATTCAATTTTTTTACATTACCTCCTCCTCCCAAATTTTGAAAAGTGAATATGAGGGGAGGAAGAATTTTGTGTTATAATTGTATTTTTTCCGTATACATATTTATTATATGGAAAAAACGGGAACCGTGGAATGGAAGTGGAGTCTCGGAGAAAAATATGAAAAAAGCGAGAGACGCACAAATCTTCATGCTAAAAACGATACAATAAGCCAATCTTTATTATCGGAAAAAGACCCGTGGGGTTTAGACACGAGTGAATTTTTCAAGGCAAACAAGAGAGAAGAGACATATAATAAAATGTCGGAGCGCGAAATGATTTGTCAAGTAAATCAAAATCCTTTTTTGTCAAATAGTAATTATTTGGAAGATATAATTACTCATGAACAATTCATGAAACCAGTCAGCACCTCTATAGAAAAAGAAATAAAGTAAAGAAGCCTATGGTTTTACAATAATTCACCAGTTTTTTTCACGACTTCAAGCGTGATAAAGGACATTAGAATTATCACAACGTAAGGCAAAATGAGAAGGAACCAGGAAATGTTAGTTTTTCCTTGTTTACATAAAAAATTAAGGAACCATGTCCAAAATAAAACAAAGATTATCTTTGCAAACAATGTAGAAGTTTGAAATTTGTAAAATATTCCCATTACGATAAGAAATGAGGAAATAACAAAATAAATAAATGCTGGTTTACATAAGTTTGAAAGTGACATAATTTTATATATTACAGACATAAAATTATGTATTTACTAAATTACCGCGCGAAGGATGGAAAAATTTACATTTGTTGTTTTTTGGGGGGCATGGAGCCTGAGTTGTTCCCTGATTTTTTTGACATTAAAACCGCTTCAACTGCGATGAAAAACAAAAGTAACATGAGAATATAAGGCATTAATACTAAAAACCAGGATACTCCGGAATATCCTTTGCTGCATAAATAATTGAGGAACCATGTCCAAAGAAGAACAAAGGCGCCTTTTATAATAAGCGTAACAGGCTGAAATTTAGCCATTAAACCCATTACCATAAAAATAACAGCTAAAACGAAATATATAAGGGCGGGGGTGCACAACTTGGAAAGAGACATCATTTTATATAATAACGTATTATTAATATTATTTTTTTATAAATAAATTTCGCTAAATTGTCCATAAAAATAAATTATCGCCTAAATTAGTATTTAAACGTACCTAAACATCAATAATCATGTCTGCTGGCGGATACGCAACACAAAATGATTTATTGTTGAACAATTTGATGGATTTTTACAAGGTGAACGACAATCTTGCCAAAATGCTAAAAATAATTACAGGCGAGTCTAAAATATCTCTCCGCATTGTTGATTGGTTTGCTACAAATTATGCAAAGAAATATTATACTCTATATCCGATTGAGGATTCTTTCGGAAATGTTAGACGGTTCAAGGTTTATGTGGACTATAAATTAAAATTAAAGGCATATAGTAAGAAAAAGTTTGATCCCTTTTGTAGATGGGACCGTATTAGCATACCATTTAAAGATGATTCGTATATTGAGACAACGATAGGACAACTGAATTTTTTCAAGTGGACATTTGAGAATGATGTGATTAAATATATTGAGCAAAATTATGAGGCGATAGAAAAAGATATGAATAATCGTAATAGCACGGCGAAAAGAAAGGAGCCTATTGAAAACGCTGAATCAGCAAATAGTATCTCGGTAAACACGAAAACGAGGAAGAAGCGCGAGGAGTTGTCGGTGTCGGCTACGAAAAGTATAAAAAAGGAAAAGGTGGAAATTGTGGTGAAGTTTAATTGATTGTTTTGTATTTAGTGATTGATTTTACAAAAAAATATAATGTAAAATTGTTATTGTCAAAAATTGTTCTTGAAAACTTTATATTTTTAATACAAAATTACATTTTTAATTATCTATACATTAATTATGGCTGCAAACTCTACGATATATTTTTTTGATGCAACAACATTTATTGCTGACGTTTCCGCGATATATCAAAACGAGAATTATGTTTTAGTAGGTTCCGCACGCCCGTTGTCAACTTTTACTCCTGGTATTAGATATGGAGTAAATAATTATAGCAGCACTAAGACTCCATTTACTGACATTTCTGGTAAAATAATTGCTTTTGGACCTAACGCATCCATTTTTTCAAACTTGGTGGGATTAACTAGTATTACGATACCTGTAAACGTTTCTCAAACGGGAAGTAATGGATTGACAAATTGTGCTAATTTAACTAGTGTGAATATTCAAGGGCAAGCTTTTATTGATGCAATTGTTAATAACACGTCAATAAATAATATGGGAACAACGAATGATTATGACAATGTTTCAATATCTACAATTAATCCGAGGGCAATCAATGTAACTTTGGGCAGAAATGTTACTAGAATTCCTCCTTATTACTTTTCTAAAAGTCCAACAACAATATCCGTAACCGCTCCATCTGTCACTAGCATTGGCGCTTATGCATTTAATTTAATGAGCAATTTCACCACGTTCACTGGGACATCGGTGATTAACATAGGTGATTACGCATTTAATAGGTGCTATAATTTGTCTCAATTCAATATGCAAACCAGCGTGGGTTCAAACGCCTTTCCATCACGAATAGGAAACTATGCGTTTTATAATTGTCCCTCTTTAAACACAATTAACATACCCGACTGCGTAACCAGTATTGGCGATAATGCATTTGCCACATATAATCGTGACATTACAAGAGCTTGGTCTACTGATTTAAAATCTGTAATAATAAATGACCAGTCATCAAATCTTTTATCTATTGGATATCGGGCATTTTACATTAGTGGAATTACTAGCTTTACCGTTCCGATTTCGCTTATTTATATAAATAAAGATGCGTTTAGACTGTGTATTTATTTAACAAGCGTTTTATTTCCCAGGTCATTAACTTATAATTTGAAAAATATAGACGATTATGCATTTTATTCTTGTCCTACTCTATCAGATTTTTATTTAGACAATCCAAACTATTCACAGGCTTTTACATCATTAACAAATATCGGATATAATTGTTTTGGTGGGTCTGTTTCAATAACCAATTTTGTATTTCCCATTAATATCACAAAATATGTAGATTTTGGTTTAGGTGGGAACAGAAATATGAGTGTCCGTATAGAAAGTCAGGCGTTGGTAGATTCAAGTAATAATTCTAGCAGTGGAGTCGCTGGTGGAATTTTCTTATCCGCTATGTTTAGATACGGAATAACGAATCAAAATTCTGGAGTAACTTTTAATTCTATTACCTTTGGGACATATGTAACAAAAATTCCTGATAATTATTTTGATGGTTTTTATTCTGCTGGTCAAGTTCAAGATCCTCCTTTTTCTTTTTCTGTTACAGCCCCTTCCGTGCGTGTTATAGGAAATAGTTCATTTAATTCCTCTGCTATAAATAATTTTAATTTTCCTGCATTAACTTCTATTGGAACTAATGCGTTTAGCAATTGCCCACTTCTAAAAAATGTAAACTTGAAATCTTCTCAACTATTGAGTATTAATACTAATGCCTTTGCAGGTTCCGGATTAACTAGTATTACGATATCTCCAGCTATTACCTTAATAGATGCATCTGCTTGCGCAAATTGTTCATCATTAAATAGAGTTTTATTTGACCAAGACGGAAATTATGAGTTAAGAAGCATTGGCGATAATGCATTCTACAATTGTTCATCACTAATTTCATTTTATATGGATACCTCTAGTAATTCAAATGCTTTTGCGAAATTAACAGCCATCGGCTATAATGTTTTTTACAAATGCTATTCAATTACTAGTTTTGTTATACCTATAAATGTGTCCAGCTTTTATGATTTTGGTTTTAGGGATATTACGGCATTGAAAACATTAACCATTCAAGGACAAAAATTCGTAACAAACCCTATTCTTGGTACTCTTCCTGCTGCGTCACTTTACCCCGCGTTTACGACGACGTTTACAACGGGTTATTCTGCATCCAATGCCACTTCTTCTTCTATTTTTATAACCAATGGTATTACACAGGTTACATTTGGTCCAGACGTAACTAACATTCCTGCTGGTTACTTTGGTTATTCAAATAATCAGGGAATTACCTCTTATTTTTCAAATATAAATTCTATAACAGGAATCAACATAAGTACTATCGGAAATAATTCTTTTGGTGGTTGTATCGGGTTAGTGTCGTTTTATGCAAATTCTCTTTCAACGATAGGTTATAACGCATTTGATGGGTGTACCTCACTTTCTTTTACTATTCCTCCATCACCAATCACTATTCCTCCATCACCAATCACTATTCAAAGCAACTCATTATACGCGGTGAAAAATATAACAATTAATAATGAGTCAATTTTAAACACTTCAGGCGTTTCAACAAACGGCACTTCTATGAAAACCATTAGAAGTTATAGTACAAATATTACTATTGGAAGCAATATAACATCAATAGGAACAACAGGAGGTTTGACAGCATTTTCAGAAATTTCAAATATCCCAAATTTGAAGAATATATATTTTTCCTTACCTTCTGCAGTTACTTACATTGGAGAAAACGCATTAAGTAATATTCAAAGTTTAACAAATATCATGATTCCAAATAGCGTAACAAAAATAGAAAAAAGTGCGTTTAAAAATTGTCCCTTATTAACCATTGTAACGTTTGCGTGCCCCAAACTTTCTTTTATAGGAGACACTATTTTAAATGGATGCACATCATTGAAAAACGTTGTTTTGCCACTTTCCCCATTCACAATGCCGAAGTTATCTACTATGAAGGTTGACTTGTATGGTTCTGACAAACTGGATTTAAGTATAAATTATATGTATTTTAGTGATACTTCATCCGATTTTTTCAACATTGATGGTAACCCGATTTCATCTTCTTTAAAAACAATTGTTGACGCGTCAAATATTCTACCACCGTTTAACAGTTCTACAACAACTTCAATTCCGGTAACAGTAAACACAAGAACTATAAATGTATTAGTTAATAAGAATTATATTGCGTCGGAATATTCTCTTGGAGGAACACTTGATATAGCAAGGATCCTTTCTTCTGGAACATCTTCAAATTCGCGATATTTTAAAAATGGTTCCCCCTTAAACTTTGCCGCCGCGGCAACTTTTTCAATGGTTCAAAAACTCCCTACTACGAGTAATTCAATCACTGTAATTATAACAAATTCTGACGCAACTGCTAACTATTTTGGATACGTCTATGATTCCTCTAATAATTCAAATTCTTTTATTTATTATCCGGCAGCACCACTAGCTAGTGGAAATTTATACACGTTTAATGGTTTGTCACCAAATAAAAGGTATAATTGTTATCTTTCTGCGAATTACGGTACACCATCTCCCATTTTTTCAGGTTTAAATTTTAATACATCAAATTATGCGCCCATACCAACTCTACTAAGTGTTACTTATGATGGCACAATTTTTACAATTACGCTAGGAATTTCGTATGGTTCAACCGACCCGTCAATAAATTTTTTATTCAATCTTTCTACATCAGCGTATCCGAAACCACAAATTCCGGATAATTTTTCGGATGCACCAACGCTAACTGGTTCTCCAAAAAGTTTTGGCACTGTGGATATAAAATTAAGTGAAACTGTAACCACTTTGTCATTTACTCAAAATAAATATACAATACCAAAACCGCCGCCTGGAAATAGTTATTATTTTTACGCAATAACAAGAAACATGTCACAATATTCAACATCTATGTTAAAAACAATAGCCATTCCCTCGGCTCCCACTTTAATATCACTAATTAGTTCCACGCCAAACACTATAACTTTTAATATAACACAACCACCAGAAGCGACAGGCATTTATTATACGTTTACAAATGCCGGGAAGAACTTTTCGGGTTATTTTTTGGGGACCGGTCAAAAAACCATTTATTCTCTAAGTTCCAACACAATGTATTCTATCACATTTTACTCATATTTTAATTATTCCGTGAATGGTGTCACATACTATGATCCGCCAAATTCCATATTGTCCGTTCCTTCAACGGTCGTGCCATTTTACACGACTCCTGATCAAATTACTGATCTCGTACAGGATTTTATTATTGATACAAGTAATAATTATTTATTTGCTGGTAACACGACAATAACAAGTATAGGAATTTCTTTTACTCAACCCAGAGGAACTGAAGAACTTATTCTTACTGCTTTTATAACCCCATATTATCTTGTAACTTCAAAATCAACATACGGAACATATTACAATTTAAACACGGCAGATTTTTATGGAAAGGATTTGTCATCAGGTCTTAATGGGAATAAAATAACTGCTACTTTGGAGTTAAGTAGTTTTACAACAGGTCAAGGTGGAGTATTCCCACAAAATTTAATACGGCCGGGTTCGTCTTATTCTCTTTACATATCGGCAACAGCAAATAGCAATGGGTATACTTCCAGTTCTTCAAAAGTGATTGTTTTTACGCGACCAGATACACCACGGTTTCAACAAAATAATGAAACAACTACTACGTCATCTTCAACATCTAAAACATATATAGGCTTCAATTTTACGAATGAATCACCGCCCCTGTTTTACGATTATACTGGCGGGATTGCTAGCACCGGTATCAACACGTATTCCTTAACAAATATAGATAACAATTCACCCAAGCCGTTAAATATGTATTTTCCTCTTTATGATTCATCAAGAAATGCAACAATAAGTGTTGTCCAGCGAACTACTTATCAAGGACTTGCAGGAAATGCGATATACAGTAATTTTTATTTTACTACGGCTTATCCTCAATCTATTAATCTTTCCGAAAACACTTATGAAAATGTAGGAATGCGTGTAATTTCCGATGTTTCACAAATAATTATGAATACCTACAAATTTACTGTATCAGATCTTACTACAGCTCCTTCGCCAATAACTACACTTACTGTTTCAAGTGCAACTATTAATGGTAATATAATATGTGGTTTTTCTCAACCAACAGAATTTTATACAGCACCAAATTATGCGGTCGTTAATGGAACTACTTACGCTAGAGTTGCTGAAATTACTAGTTTCACCGCTAACATTATAGACCCCGACAATATAATTTATAAATATTCTGTAGGAAAATTTGATTTATTATTTCCAACGCTACCAGCAGGAATTGGTCAAATCATTTTTACTTTACCATTGAGTAGTTTTATTCCAACGCTGACGATTAAAAATAAAACTGGTTATTCTATGTATATGACGGCAAGTAATAGGGGTGGGAGTTCCGGAAAACCCTCCACTCTAACGCCTTTAACCTTTTCATATCCCAACCAAAACGCTAGACAAATTTCAAATATATCCACTACAACAAGTATTGGTTTTACATTTGACAATCCGGAAATAACTGGATTTTATTGGGCAATCGGAAGTGCCCCGCCTACAAATACTAATCTCATAACTTATAATAACACGCAGACAATCATTTCCGGTACGACATTTGGAACCCCTGGCACGAAATATGAAATTCATTTTATAGTCAATGCTTATAATTCTTATAGTGGTTCTTTAACAACACTTGATTTTTCCCAAAATTTATACACGGCACCAAATGCTATAACAAGTGTTGAACAGAACACCACCATTGTAAAAACAACATTAGTAACAACAGAAACGGCGGCGGGGTTTACAATTGCCGCACCAATACCCGCACCAACTGGATATGCTTATAAGATGCTTACAACTACTTCTCCTTTTATAGATTTAGGTGCCTCAAATAGTGCAAAGATTTTACCCACCCAACAAAACTCGTCGTTTGACGTATATTTTTATGCGTATAGCGGAACATCGGCTTATCCAATATATTCCGCGTATTTTCTGAAAACTCTTTATACAATACCAGCAAATATAGGAAGTATTAGTCAGATCGGTGCAACAATGACCAGTGTCAATCTTTCAATTTCGCAAGTATCGCCGCCTCCAACTGGGTATTTCTATCGTAAACGCGTAACAGACCCAGCGCGGACTAATATACCGCGTGATAATATTGGTAATATTCTAATAACTGTAAACAGCAGTGGTAATCCGTTAACCGTCAATTCTTCTAGTACATTTTATTTTGATACATATTTTGGAAATTTTGAAGGTAATACTGCTGCTGCTGCTAGTAGCACATTTTTTTATTCTGCTTTATCTACTGAGTTTACTTTTTTCACGACACCGAATGCTCCAACAAATTTAACTCAAACCGGGCAAACTTTAAATAGTGTCACCATGACTGGCACTGGTGTGACAGGATATGGTTATAGGTTGACGACACCCCCAAGTGCGAATTATTTTTTTTCCGCAGGAACCTCGGTAAACATAACCGAAATTACGTCATATACGCCCACTAGTTATGATTTTGTTGCATATAACGGCAATAACAAGATAATATCTGCGACATCTACAAAAATGATATATCCAACTCCGTACGCGCCAACCTATCTTTCCCAAACAGCAACTACAACCTCCGTTTCATTTACACTTACTCTTACTCAGGGTAGTCCTCAACCATCTGGGTATGCTTATAAGTATGATAACGCACAAACTTATACAGACATGAGTAAAAATTTAGACATGAATAGACAATTAAATTTTACGGTGCCAGGACTAGGTCCCAACACAAAATATAGTTTTTCCTTTGTTTCGTACAACTCAACATTTGTCTCAAACAACTTTTCAATAGCTATTAATCAGGATCTTTTTACCGCACCAAGTACTCCATCAATTAGTAGAGTAGAACCAACAGCAAGAACAGCCAAATTTACAATTATAGGAGATGCATTTGGGGGTTTTGGCTATAGTACTTTGTTGAACGGCCCGTTTACAGGTTTCGTGGCAAATCCATTTACTATAGATAATCTAACTCCTAAATCATCATATACATATTATTTTGTGGCATATGGGTATCTTGATGGTAACACTGGCAAATATCCTTCTCTTGTTTCCTCAGCTGTGACATTCACAACTTACCCCGAATCTCCTAATCAGCCAGTAAGCGTCGTGCAAACTTATACAACAACAACAACAAGTTCTGTTCCATTTACAATAACAGATGTTCAATCTCCGCTCCCGAATGGTTATGCTTATCGGACGGCGACACCAACTGGAGTTTATTTTCCACTTGTCTCCCCCTTCCAAAAAACTGGAAGCAGTATTATCAGTAATAATACCTATTACATTGCAGCATATAATGGCACTTTAAATGTCATTAACCGTCCTAATGGAAATACTTATGAATGTGCATTTTCTACAGATTTACAATTTGATTTTTACTATTTACCAAATGATGTAATACGTGTTACTCAAAATTTTCAATCAACAACAACAACCAGCGTTAATTTTACAATTGATGTACCAACTGGAGGTGCGATGGGTTATGCTTACAAATCGGCACTGACAACAAATCCTTATATAGATTTACCTAGTTCAAATACTTCGCTAACAATTCCCGCTTCTACTACAAGTATTGTGTGTTATTTTTATGCATATAATGGTAATTCTCCAAACCGATTATATTCTTCTAAACCTTTTAATTTTACACTTTATACAACACCAGCTAGCATAACAAATATATTTCAAAGTTCGGCAACAACAACATCAGTTGGGCTTACATTTACCCCAGAATCTCTCACTTATGCTTATCGTACAACGGTCAATGGTGTTTATTCAAATGCAAATTTTAACAATAACGTAATAAGTAATTTATCCCCTAACACAAGTTATACTTATTATTTTGCTGCATATAATGGGCTTTTAAACGCAGGAATATTTTCTGCAACTGATTTATCATTCACTTTCTATACGGTGCCATCAACAATAGCAAGTATAAATCCAATTTATCCTAGCACCATTAATTCAAGCGTGAGTTTTTCCTTTACACAACCTACTGGAACAACAACTATTACATCATATGATGCTTATATAGGAACATCGCAAACAACTAGTAATAACTTTTATAAATATACCAGCGTAACAACAACTGGATCATCCACAATTACCTGCAGTAATTTGCCATTAACGTCATTCACGTCATTTAGTTATAATACAAATAATCCTTGTTATTTATATGTTATAGCCAACAATCCGGGCGGAAGTTCTTCTGCGCCTGTATCGGCGACATCCATTTATCCATCGCCAAATTCACCAAGCTTTTTTTCCCAAACAGCAACAACATCCTCCATTACATTTACACTTACCGCACCAACACCTTCACCAACGGGGTATGCTTATAAATTCGGAAGTGCACTTATTTACACGTCTATTTCTTCTTTACCTTTCACAGTAACCACAGGAATATCAGCAAACACAAGTTATAGTTTTTCCTTTGTTTCGTACAACTCTGCCTTAAACAACTTTTCAACAGCTATCACGCAAATACTTTATTCCGCACCGAATAATATAACATCCGCTCCCGTAACAGAGATTACATCATCTTCCGCAAGAGTTACAGTTGCGGCCCCACCTGGAGGTGCATCAGGTTATGGTTATAGCGACTCTTCAGCTGGACCATTCACATATTTCTCCGCCACTTTTACATTATTTACTGATCTTTCCTCTGGAACAAGCTTTGATAAATGGTTTGTTGCGTATAGCTATTATAATTCGGCAGCTGGAACTGGAGTACCTTCTTTAAACCCTTTAAAAGTAACATTCCTAACTCTACCTACCGCTCCTAATGCGCCAATAATAGTGACACAAAGTCCCACCGGAACAACAACAACGAGTGTTGGATTTACCATAGAACCGCAAACTCCGACACCCACTGGTTATGCTTATAAATTACTGACGACAGATGCTGCTTATACACCTTTAACCCTCACAGGTAATTATTATCAAATAGCCGGTCTGTCTAATCCCAACACAAAATACATGTATAATATATATGCGTATAATGGACCGACAACAAATAGAGTATATTCATCCAACTATTTAATCTTTAATGCTTACACTGTGCCGTCGGCAATAAACGATCTTTCTTTTAACTATGATGGTACTTTCTCACTATCGTGCAATTTTACACCATCCGGAAGCGAACGTTGTGATTTCTTTTTTGTTTATTCTATTTATGGTACTACTAATTGGTCTGTTCCCGATTTACTAGGAACAGGGACTCCAGCTGGAACTAAAATGACGTTTACTTTTATCACGAGGTTTTTACCAAATGACATGGCATATAATGCGTATATTTATGCGAAAAATGCTATAAATACTTCCATTGTTGGAGCCATCGGTGCAACGACAACTTTTTATACACTTCCTAGTATGCCACAATTTATTTTTCAAAAAGATGCAGCGACTACCGTCTTTTATTCAACGACTTCACAAATAGTCTTCGTAAGGATAAGGATTCCTTATCCAGACTCCTCGTTCGGCATAAATCCTGGTGCAATTGGTGGTTTTTATCATTATTCTTCCGTAAGCCAAACAGGTGGTAAAGAAACAATTATTCCTATTGGGGGTGCAAATATAAATAAAATTGATTGTATTAATAACATCCTTCTTCTTCCATGTAATAGTTATAATTTTTATTTGCGAACCTACATTGGTAACGTAACAAACATTTCGCCCATTTATCTATTACAAGATACAGCGTATACAGCCCCCTTAATTATTTCTTCTATTTCTTTTATTCCAATGGTTGGAAATGTTACGACAGTTGATTTTTCATTTAATTACACTATTTATGCCGATGCCAAGACGCTACCAGTTTTTACTGCTTTTTTAGAAGAAAACTCAATTACAAACCCTTTGACAGCCTGGACTTTTAGTGCAGGCAATTATCAATTCGTGAGGGAGAGTTATGATGGTGTTTATCAATATACAGATGATAATAATTCAATATACTTGCCCATTAGCCCTCCTTATTCAGATACGGGTACTGTTGGTTCGCCACGGGTTTATGGTAGAACGTACACTATTTCTAATTTGAAAATAACAAACTTTAAAAGTTATGCTACAAAACAACCCCCTAATCTTTATTTAGTTAAATCACCGGCAACATATTACACATTATGGGTTGTAGCAATGAATAATGATACTGTTTGTTACCCGTTGTCTTCTATTCCAAGTTTGGTTTTTTCCACGGCACCGGAACCCCCAATAAAAGCTATTTTTGATAACTGTTATAATAAGGTAGTTGTTAGATTTTATAGTGATTCTGCCGGTACTATATTATATAATCCTACTAACCCAAAAACTGGTACTCAACCTATTTATCTTAGTTTCAGTCTTTTTATTAATGGTAGCCTTTATCCTAACTTTAATATAGCGAGTGTTACAGGTCAGGGAACAGCTCTTGTAATAACTACTAATAATAATTATTTTCTTCCAGGAACTAATAATTATCTTGTTGTTAAATATAATTTAGGCACTTCTTATTCATCTCCATTTACTAGCACATTATTTACCATTCCATATGCATATCCCGCACCAAACATACAACAATTGTCCATTGCTAATATATCTCATAAAGATCCAAGAGGTATATACGACAATTATATAAATTCATACAATATAACTGCTGCTAATTCAGCAACATTTTATTTTGTTAGTTATATTGAGGATAACCCATCAATAATAGCGTCTTATGTTTATTACTATTCAACGTCGGATAAAACCGGTTATTTGCTAGATAGCTACGATGGCACCAATGCTTTAGATAGTAACTTTAATCAACCGTACGAAGGAAAACTTATTTATAATGCATCGACTCCTACGGTTGGAAATAATAGCGGCTTAACTTTCCCGGCTACTTTAATAGCAGCTGGAAAATTTCCTACTACTCCACTTTATATTTACGGATTCGATTTTAATTATTATGCTGCCCCCAATAACCAGATTACTATCTACCGACCATCATCACGCATCTTATATCTTCAAAAGGTTTATTATTACTTAAACAATGTTGTTCTTGCGAAAGGCACTTTGTCGGTTGATATAATTTTTACAAACAACACAACTGCAATAACAAGTGTTGCAAGCTTTATATCTAACTTCAGCGCCATAGATATCTACATATATACGGATTCCATGTATAAATTTTTCAATGTTTTATTATACTCTAGAGAATTTTCTTCTGCGTCAAATAGTTATAGCAGTTATAATTCTGCATTTAAATTAGCTTATAGTAGTAATAAAATTACACTTACCATGGAAGTTGACAAAGCTAATATATCGTTTTTAACTTCTAGTTTGACATATGCTTCTATTAATGCCAGTTTATATTCGGTCAATAAAGGACCTGCAGCAATTGATTTATCCTGTACTTTTAATTCTGGAGCGGGTGGAAATATTTCATCCATAAAATTTTAAACTTTTCTGAATAACCTGAATTACATATCAATGAAACAAAATCATAAAAAACAAAATCATTTAAAACTAATTCGCGAAATAAAACATGGGAAATAAAAACGGCAGCATGATGCCAAAAATAAATTTTGAAGATATGCAACAAGTATGTAAAAATCCAGAGTTGTATTTATTGATAAATACTCTGCCCGAAACAGAGCAACATTGTCTCATTATAAACACGATCATCGCACAAAATGAAGAATCCTTGATAAATAAATACATCGGAATAAGTAAGTCAATTCGTCTCATTATTTATGGTCGTAATTCCAATGATGAAAAAGTATATGCAAAATATAATCAATTATTGGGACTGGGATTCACCAATATCTATGTCTATTTGGGAGGAATGTTTGAATGGTTGATTCTTCAGGATATTTATGGGAGAGAAGATTTCCCAACAACAACAAAACAATTAGATTTCTTGAAATATAAACCGCCCCAACGATTAAATATTAGTCTTATTGAGAACTAACCCTTCATTCGTCCGTCCGAGATTTCCCTTATCTACAACCATAAAAATATTATGTGTATATTTTATTCTGTTAAGAATCGTATTTTATTTTGTGCCTTGTTAAAAAAATGTCTTCATAAATATATTCGCGTGATTATATTTATTTCATTTGACAGCGGGTTATTTACTTATAGAAATTGTTGATTTAGTATATATTTAAATTTGTAAACAATATACATAGATAAATGCCAACGATATATTTATTCAATTCTACTAACCAAATTGGAACAGCTGTTGTATCAGGAACACCTCCAAATTATATAATAAATCTAATAAATTTGAATCAACCTTTAGGTATAACGAATTATTATAGTGACACCTCTAGAATTAATGATATTTCAAATAGCATAGTTGGGTTTCAGTGGAATGGAGGTAAAGCTTTGAGCGTAGCTCAGGGTTCTAAAAACTTTGTTTCAATTGTAATTCCAGATAGTGTTACATATATCGGAATCGGTGCATTTAGATTATCTCTTAGATTAACATCAGTAATTTTTTCTTCACGGTCAAATCTTCAGAGAATTGACGCGAATGCTTTTAATGGATGTAATTTACTATCAACAATAATAATTCCGTCAACTGTTACAACTATTGGTGATTACGCTTTTTACACTAATGTTAGTTTGACATCAGTAACCTTTTCTTCTCCATCATCCCTGAAGAGCCTCGGGAATAGTACTTTTTATGGTTGTAATCAGCTGCCGACAATAACAATCCCAACGACTACAACCCTAATTGGAAGTTACGCGTTTGGTGGATGTACAATTCTAAGTTCCGCCATTATTGATGGGTTGAATTCTTCTTTAGTTGACATAAGCAGTAACGCTTTTTATTTGTCTGGATTAACTAGAATAACCATTCCCGTATCGCTTTCTAAGATAGGGGTCAGTGCTTTTGAAGGATGTCTTTCAATGACAAGTGTTGATTTTGACCAACAATGCGATTACTCATTTAAAAATATAGGGAGCAAAGCATTTTATAATTGCGTAAGCTTAAACTCACTATATTTGGACAATCCAAATAATCCCACAGCATTTGCGGCGTTGACCGAAATCGGATATCAGGCTTTCAGTGGTTGTTCCGCATTGACTAGTTTTGTAATTCCCGTAAACGTTTCCGCCTTTTATGATTTGGGAATGGCTAGTTCGCTGTATTTAAGCGATTTAATAATCCAAGGACAAGCTTTTGTAAGTAATCCGGTTATAAATGGCATTATGATTCCTAGTGCGTACCCAGCTCAACCAACAGATACACTTCCGAACGGTTATAGTCCGCCACTAACTAATGCGTCAAACCAATTTAGTAACATTTCCTCTGGAATATTTTTGCGAGGGGTGGGTGGTGGAAGCACGGCTACCATACAGGGTTTAAATATTAAAAATGTTGTATTTGGACCAGGGGTTACTATGATACCAGATGGTTATTTTGGCATAGTTAACGATCCGGGCAACTTACACAACCGCTCTTATTTTATTTCTGTTACCTCTATTAAAGCAAATTATGTGACTTATATTGGATATAGTTCTTTTTCAGCGTGTATTTTTTTAAATTCTTTTTCAGCAACTTCACTTCAAGTTATATCACCCTCTGCATTTTCCTCAGACGTTTCTCTTTCTTTAATTATTCCCCCTTCCTTAACTAGGATAGATGGATACTATAATTTCCAATACGTAGGAAATTTAATAATTAATAATTCGACAATACTTGATACTCTTTTTTCAAATTCAGTCCCCACTTACAACCCCTTTATTCAGCTTCAAAATTTATTTTTTACAGCTGACAACACATTAGTTGCTTCAGGATTTTTTATCAGACCAAAATCTAGCACTATCACTATCGGTTCTAACATCATAAACCTTTCCTCTCCTTCTGGAACAAACGGGTTATTTCTTAATTCACAGAATTTTTTAAATTCTATGATTGACCTACAATTTTCTCTACCTTCATCGGTTACAAGTATAGGAAGTTATGCTTTTGCTGATGTATTGGTTAGTGTAACTCTTCCAAGCAGTGTTACATCAATCGGTGCCAATGCTTTTTCTAATTGTGCGACAAAATTAACAAGCGTAATATTTAATTGTCCTAATCTTTCTTCTCTGGGAATGACTATTTTTTCGGGCTGCACCTCTCTAACAAAAATAGTTTTACCGTTAAACCGATTTATATCAACAAAAATTAGCACCATAACATCGTTTTTATTTGGTGCGACAACTCCATCTGCTAGTTTAAAAATAACTTATGCTTATTTTACGGGAACTTCGCCTGATTTTTATCAATTCGGGGGAAATTCTCTTAGTTCAAAAATTATTTCCATCGGTTCGTCATCAGATTCCTCTATGTCAATGATAATAAATTCAGTTCCAATAAATATTATAACTAAAGATCCCGCTTCGGCTAACAATACTAATTATAAAGTAGGTGGAGTAGACGTAGACAATTTATTTATTAGTCAATCTTCAATTGGTTCTTCGGGATATACAAGTAATAGAGGCGATCTTTTTTCATTATACCAACCAACAAGTTCATTTACAGTTAGTCAAGTCACCTCAACGCCAAACTCAATAACCATAAATATAGTATCAACTCCGCAATTCGTAGGAACTTATTTTGCCAACATATATATTTCTTCAACTAGTCCCTCGGGTTCGGTTTCAACCTTCTCCACGCTTACAGGAACTCAAAGTTTATTATATAATGTCCCGAATATAACATTGGATGGAAACAATAATTATACTTTTACCGGGTTGAACAAACTGTCTTATTACCTTATTTATTTTTCAGCAAATTACTCAGGTATTCCAAGTCCAATCTTTACACCAATAAATGCACTTTATACTAGTGACTACCTTCCGTATACACCCACATTAGTAAGCTTTGTGTATTCAAACGACACTAGTGCAATAATTACCATTGGTGTTCCCAAAGGGACTAATATATCAAACTTACCAATATCATATTATTTAGCGATTTCGTCAACACCATTATCAAATGTTCTGCCCACAAGCTGTAGTTTAATAAGCACCACTTCAACTACGCTTGCGGGACTTGTTGTAAATAATCAAAGTGATGTTCCTGGTAGCAACATTACAACAAACAATATATCATTTTCTCTTTCTAGTGGAAATTTCAGAACAACTACATATTATTTGTACATTTATTCTAAAAATCTTGCGATTCCCCAATCTTCTATTGTGAATTATTCAAATAATTATCTTACTCTTATATCTCCCCCCTTTTGACTGATTCATCAATCATTTCTCAAAATATGTTATTTACCAATAACATATGTATTTCATTTACTATTACACCACCACCAACAGAATATATTTATTCAACAAGCAATCCGCCGATGGGGATAAGAATCAGTTACACTGAGTCACAGTCAACAATATTTTACTCTGATTTTTCTAATAATGTCCTCCTTTTGGCAAACTCACAATATACATTTTATTTTATAGCGTATTATGGAGACAACCAAACCGGTGTTTTTTCAAAATTACTTTATACAAAACCCAATCCTACGTAATCAAAGTTCATAAAAATTGCATAGATTTGCTTGGAAGAATAATTAACATTCATAAATATAATCGCGGGATTACATTTATTCTTTTTGATGACAAATTATTGTCGGAACGAATTAACCGCTTGTTCTATTTCGGTTTTTAACCATTTTATATGGTTTGCTATTAATATATCGTAAATAACCAGCCTTTTACTAACTATATTTTCTTCCGTATAGAATACCATCATATTCGGTGGACGATAGACTTTTGAATAAACCCAATCAATATTTTCTCCTAATATAATTTGTAAAGACTTACTTGTTCGGCGTGACATTTCTGTTAATATTATTAACAATGATCCAGGTAATTTTTTTAAGAAAAATTCGTTCTGCTTTTCTAACTCACGATTTTTTTTATATAGGATATAATAGTAAAGCCTTTCGTGTAACAAATCTTCCAGTTTTACATAATATACTCTAGCATTGCCTACATCCCTCCTGGTCATCCCTCCCTTGTATATTTGCGATATGATCGGCGATGTTCTGTTTAAAGCCATGTAACCATATCCGATATCCAACGCTGCTAAAAACCCCGACCCGTCTCTTTTAATAATGCTAACTTTGACTATACTGTCAACATCTACTGACGACGTTTTAAACAATTCCAAATCATCAGGTTCCGACAAATGTAGTAATTTTCTTACTTCGGGTGTTTTCGCGACACTTGATATATTGAAATTTATATTGTTTCCTTTTATAGCCCAAATTAAAAACGCACCAATTTGGTAAGCATATCTTTTGAAATTATTTGATGAACCCGGTTGTTTCGGCATAATATAGAAATCAAAATCGTTTGTATTAATGAGTGTTTCTACTTGTATCGCTTTTCCTCCTTTCAATAATAAATAACATGTGTCAGAATTGTCTAGAATAAATGTTATAATGCACATTAGGTAACCCAATATAGACATTTCTTTTTCGTAAGAAAGATAAGGATATGAAGGATTCGGATTATAGAGAGAAAAATGCGGTATCAACTTTGTTAAATCGGCGGACATAGAATCTTCGCCCATTTTACTCATAATTAGATTTTTAATGCTAAGTAAACTCTCCATCGCTGTTTTTGTTGAACCGGTTATTATTTCCATTTTAGGTAACCAAAATTCTCTTATTTCGTAAACTTGTAATTCTAATTCCTTCTGTCTCATTATTTCCAGTTCCACCAATCTGTTTTCTTCCACTTTTCTTAGTCTCTCTTCTTCCTCTTGGTGAAATCTTTCTTCTTCTTCTAATCGTTTTGCTTCCTCTTGGCGAAATATCTCTTCTTCTTCTAATCTCCTTTTTTCCTCTTTTTTAATTCTTTTTTTTTCCATGTCTGCGGCTATTTTCGCACTTTTTGTTAATTCCGAGGAGACTTGTTTACTTGACATTGTTTCTGCTAGCGCTAGTGCAGCGGCGTCCATGGCTTTTTTTTCATCTGCTTCTGCTTTTTTTCTTTCTTCTGCTTTTTTTCTTTCTTCTGTCCTTTTTCTTGCTTCTTCTTTTGCCGCTTCTTGTGCCGCCTCTTCTGCCGCTTTTTCTGCCAGCAATTTCGCCTGTTTCGCTTCTTTTTCTCTTATTTTTTTCTCCGCTTTTGCCCTCGCTTTTGCCGGGTCTTGTGTAATTGGCGCTTTATCGTCCGAAGTTAAAGAAGCAAACAATTCTTCTTCTGCTCGTTTTGCTGCTGATTCAGCATCGCTTTTATATCTAGCCAATGTTTCATCTGTAAGAACTCCGGGAAATGGAAGTTCGGGTTTATAAATATTCAACATGGTTAATATTTCTTCATTGAGACCTTTTCTTGAAACGCTTTTGATATCCACGCCAGGTTTTGTCAAGAGTAAATTAACCATTAGGGTGAAATTTTGTGAACAAGCAATTTCTAAGGCAGTTTTTCCTTTGCTTAATTTATTTATTTCAAGTTTGGGTGAATCAAGAATTAATTTTACCATGTCGGCATCATTCCCTAAAAGAGCAAAAACCAAGGGTGTTGAATAAGGATATTTTTTTGCTGGGGGCAAACTAGAACCAGGTGCATAATTAATATCCAAGCGCGGGTTTTCTATTAATTTTTTTGCGAGTGCCAATGATTTTTCATATAATACCACCTCATACGCGTTTTGTCCACCCTTCTTTTCTTCAAATCCTTTACGTGCAATTCTTAAATAAATAAGAATGGTTAGTGGTGTAAAATACTCTTCATGCACCTTAAATTCAATATTAACATCTGTTATTGGGCTTTCTTGAAGAATACCTGCACATTCAAATGCATTTCTTCTAATCACTTGTGCTAGAGCAGGAATCTTTAGTGGAATACCAGTTTTTTTATTTTTAGTTAAAAAAACCTCATTTGTATCAACACCATATTTTATTAATAGTTGAAGATTTCTTGGGTTGAAATTCATATTTATAGCAGCTTCTAGTGGAGAGAAAACGTACTTTGCCTCCACTATTTCACATTTTTCACTTACACTCGCACCCAATTTCAATACTAACGGCAATGTTTGATTGACAAAAATTTCATGGTCCGAGTCTAACAATAATAAAACTAGTGGTGTTAGCTGACAAAGTCCCAAGTCATCACCCTTTCTATCGTTCCGGTAAAGAGAAAGCTCATCTATGCTTGCGCCACATTCAAAGAGGGTTTCCAAATATTTATTCCTGATAAAACCCACAATTTTTCCGCTTAATTCGCCGAAAATTGCTGTTTCGCCGCGCCAATTCCGAACATTAAAATCCGCATCCTTTTCTTTTAATTTTTGCAATAACATTTTTACTGTAACCTCATCATCTACATTAATCTCATCATCTATGTTGTATAAAATTGAGTATAACAAATAACTTTTTTGTTCCGTCACTTCTCCATCTATAAGAACTGTTGATGAAATTTCAGTGTTTAAAATGTTTTCATCATGTGATTCAATCTCAATCAAGTTAATATATTCTAGTAATTCTTTTTTTTTTCCGGTTAGTAAGTCGCTGTTCTTAGGGAGATCTATTTTTCTATTAATAAGTGTCTGAAATTTTAAAATTCCATTCATTATGTTTTTTATATCTGTGCGGAATTCGTCGGGAGTCGGGTCGCGTCCGCCTCTTTGAACTCGTTGCACACGTTGTAATCGCCTAATGGTGTTTTTCGTATTTTTTTTCCGCTTATATGTTCCTCTACGAATATCTTTATTTTTTTTATAAGTTTTGTTTCGTTTTTTATAATTCTTTTTAGATTGTTTATTTTTTTTCATAATTATATTATGTAATTATTAAAAAAAATCATACTCACCTTTTTATTTTCTCATTGTCCGTCTCTTTTTATTTGCTCGTCTTTTTCTCCTAGATTTTCTGGTTTTTGACCGACGCTTTTTTCTTCCACCAGACGTTTTTGGTGAAAAATCAAGCAATTGTGTCGTCAATAAATATAGCTGCCCGCAGTTTCTATCATCTAAATTCAATGCTACAATAGATTGTATTCCCATTATAACCGACATATCACTAACCTCAAGTAAAGTGGCACGGTCCCGATTTATATCGCGTAAATACCGAAAAAAAATATTAAAGTTATCGTCCGTTATCCCTTGCCCCAAATGATATTTTATGCTGGCTACAAAGTCTTTTTTGTTTTGAACGGTTACTTTTTCTGGAACATCCCGTTCAAAGACTCTTCCTGCTTCTTCGTCCATATATTGTAGACATATTTTTCTAAAACATGAAGCGCGATTATTTACACATCAATAAATTTTATAATGTCTTCCCGCCAAATATCAATCTGTTCCGCGTTTTCACGAATATCAATATCACCATCCAACACTAAAGTATCCAATATATTACTATTTTCGGAAATCATATAATCATGATAAACCCCACACCTTTCTAGATATTCCAAAGAAATGACATCCTCGCCGTTTCTGGACCGCCGCATAACTCGCTCATGACATACGGTCGGTTTTGCCTTGACATAAATAATCTTGCTCAGTTCACAGTCTTGTAAAAACGTATCAAACCACTTGGTATAAATCTGATAATTCACGTCCTCAATTTTTCCCATATCATACAGCATCTTGGCAAATACAAATTTGTCGGTATAAAGACTGCGTTCGGTGATAATAGTCGCGCCAGGACACTCTTCCATCGTTTTCTTCAGTAGTGCCAATCGTGAAATATATGCCATCATTTGAAAGGAAAATGCATATTTGTCTTGGTCCGCATAAAATTTCTCCAGCATGGTTTTCCCCACATGGTCCTTGATGGATTCCCATTCTTTTACTGGTTCATCCAGAAAGACGACGGTGTCATCGCCCTTGAAATGCTCTTTTAAATGTCCCAATAATGTGCTCTTCCCCGAACCAATGTTCCCCTCAATAGACACGATTTGTGATTTGGAATTCCCCATGGTTTTTCTTGTTTAAGCATTAAAGAAAATGCTTTTTTGTATTCAATTTTTATTGGACGGCGTTTTCATAATTCAACAAAAATTGAATGTAAATAATCGTTTAAACCCACGAATATATAATATATATAGCAACATGGATCTGAATCAACGTAAACTGACAAAGTCGGAATGGGAGTCCATTGAGATTCCTGTTTCTGAAGGAGAGAAAGAGGTTCTAACACTCATGATTGCGGGGTATCATGATGTAAACATCAAGAAGAACAAATTTGAATCTTTATTTGCCTTTTTAAAAGTGGATTATGGCGAACAAATGGAAGACCACCTATATAATAGATATTTTCTTGCAAAGATTCGCGAGATAAATGCCGCATATCCGCAAAAATTTCTCGTTGTTTCAGTAAATTCAGCACCTTCAATCAAAAAAGCCGACATAATTCGGATTGAAAAAAACACGCCTGAAAAAGTTAGAACGCTAGATATTTATGAGTATCTTCTCTTGGATATCACGGAAAAAGTATTGAAATATCGGGATAAGAAGAGCAGTAAGTGGTTACTACAATACTTCACTCTTTATAAGCTTTCAAAAAATAATATTCAACATATCAACCGACATATAAAAACGATTGTGGGAGATTTGCTCGCGGAGTTTGAAGAAGAGTTGGACATTGCCAAAATAATAGGTTCTTCAGTAGACCTCATTGAGAAAAACGCCATGTTGTTGAAATATGCCGACATGGTTTTATACGAACATCAAAAACAGTTATTTACAATTATGCGTTCTCCGGGTCCGAAGCTTGTTTTGTATATTGCTCCGACGGGGACCGGTAAAACCCTTTCACCTATCGGGCTTTCGGAAAATGGAAATCGGATTATATTTGTATGTGCCGCGAGACATGTCGGTCTCGCGCTTGCCCGAGCGGCAATTTCAGCAGATAAGAAAATCGCATTTGCGTTTGGTTGTTCATCCGCGGGCGATATTCGCCTCCATTATTTTGCAGCAAAGGAATATACAAAAAACTGGAAATCGGGCGGTATTTGGAAGGTAGATAATAGCGTGGGAGAAAAGGTTGAAATTATGATTTGTGACGTGAAATCATATTTGCCAGCCATGTATTATATGACGGCGTTCAATCCGGTTGAAAATGTTATTACCTATTGGGACGAACCCACGATTACCATGGACTATGGAGAACATGAGTTACATGAGGTTATCAAAAAGAATTGGTGTGAAAACATAATTCCAAACATGATTTTGTCTTCTGCCACCTTGCCGAAATTATACGAACTGACCGAAACAATTGCGGATTTCAAGAATAAGTATCCCTCCGGGAATATACATAATATTGTTAGTAATGATTGTAGAAAGACGATTCCAATCATCAATAAAAATGGATATGTTGTTCTGCCGCATTATTTAAGCGAGGATTATGCGGAGATTTTAAAGATTGTAGAGCACTGTGAGAAAAATTATACCTTGTTGCGGTACTTTGATTTGTTAGAAGTAGTTCAGTTTATTGAATTCCTAGAAAAGAACAATTATGTTTCCCGAAGTTGCATAATATCTAGACACTTTTCCTCACTAGATGACGTGAATATGCTCAACATAAAAATCCATTATTTGCGCGTCCTTAAAAATATTAACAGCGGAACATGGGGCGCCGTATATGTTTCCATGAAAGGACTTAAAAAGAAGAGAATTCAACCAAACACGTCAATTGACCCGAAAGGAAATTTCACAACAAGTTCTGCAATGAGAAGAATATCAAGTATCGGTCCAGGTGTCACATTTGAAGAAAGGGCCGGCATGCCGATAACGAAACTTCTTAGTGAACAGTCAACTGAAAAAAAGGCACTAGAAAGTGAGACGGGCGATTGTGCCATTTATGTCACCACCAAGGATGCGCATACTTTGACGGACGGTCCCACGATATTTCTAGCGGAAAATATTGAAAAAATCGCGAAATTTTGTATTCAACAAGCAAATATCCCGGCGAAAGTCATGGATGACATAATGGTCCGTATAGAATATAACAATAATGTAAATCAGCGAATCATAGAATTAGAACATAAATTGGAAGACTTTATTGAAAAAAATAGCACGCAAAATGTTGATGAACCGGGAAATAAGAAAAATTTAAAGGATAACGAGAAGAGTCCTGAAATAAATAAAATGAACGGGACACTGGATTCACTGCGAGCAATGATAAAATCCGCCGAGTTGAATGAGACATTTATCCCAAATAAACCGTTGCATTTGAAAAAATGGAGTACGGGTGAAATAAAGAACGCGTTTACGTGTGAAATAGATGAAAATGTTATAATTGATATTATGACGCTTGGTGATGTTGCAGATAGTTGGAAGGTATTGCTATTAATGGGAATCGGCGTTTTCACAAATCATGAGAGCATCGCGTATACCGAGATTATGAAAAAATTGGCAGACCAGCAAAAATTATATATGATTATAGCGTCAAGTGATTATATTTACGGAACTAATTATCAGTTTTGTCATGGCTATATCAGTAAAGACTTGAATCTCACACAAGAAAAAATGATTCAAGCCCTGGGACGAATTGGAAGAAATAATATTCAGCAGGATTATTCCGTGAGGCTTCGCGATGATGAACAAATTAGAAATCTATTCTATGAGGAAGAGAATAAGATGGAGGTTCTTAATATGAATAGACTGTTTAGCAGATAATATTTGTATTTCATTTCAAAATATATTGTTTGAAATGAAAAATTATTGTAATTTATTGGAATTTATTTGTTTTTTTTACATATTGATTTCCTCTTTTTTTGGCTTCCCGACAACTACATTTTCCCCCTCAAACAATTCTTTCCGAATATCTGCCGCAGAAATTGTTTGCAAATCTTCCGACAATTTAGATTCTTGCGTATTCATATTTTGAATGCCCACCAAATTCCCTTCTTCGTCTACATTCTGTGTCAACGTTGAACCCGTTTTTTCCGCATTCTTAATATTTTCCTCAATCGCCTTTCGCCGACTTTCCTTTAACCTTTCATCAAATGCCGACTTGGCAAATGACTCATTCTTGGTCTTCTCATGCATCAGCTGATTCAACTCGTCCTCAATATACTCAACTCGTCCTGTTTTGTATGCCTCTGGGTCCCACGGCATCCATAATCCCACCGGACCAACAAAAACATCATGATTGGGGTCAACTTCGCGTAACATCTTGCACCTTAGTTCGGCCTCTTCAACCGTTGGGTAACATCCACGAATCTTCAACCCACGCGTGGCAGTCTGAAAATTATGTTTCGCGTTAAATACATTATCTAGTTCTTCTTCATTTTTATCAACAAATGTCTTGAAATCGTCGTCCATATTAGAATTTGTAATCGCCTCTTGTTCTTCTTTAACAAACTCTTGAAAATCCTTCGTCATATCATCAAATGACAATTTATACTTGAAGGAAACGAAATTTAAAAATTGGACAAACTTCTCCATGCTTTTAGAAAAATCCCACTTCTTTAGGAACTCCTCAAAAAAAAACATTTCCTTCTGCTTCAAAATTTTCTCGGGTGAAACAAAAGAAACGCAGACAAATTTTTGACCAGCAATTGGCTTATCCTCCTCTAACAAATCAACATATTTGGGGTTAATCTTTCCTGATTCTGTTAATTTACGTTCCGCCATATTTTATATTTAGTAGTTGTAGTTAATTCTAAGTTTATTTATTCAACATATATATTTTTTTTCTTTCTATTTATTATAATAAAATGTTTGATGTTCAGGAGCTCATCAAGAGAATCATTAAGTATTTGGTAGAGGGTTTAATGGTCGCTCTTGCCGCCTACGCGATCCCTAAGCGTTCTCTCAATATTGAGGAAATTGCCCTTATCGCTCTTACCGCTGCTGCCACTTTCTCCATTCTTGATACCTATATCCCTGCGATTGGTGTCACTGCGCGGTCGGGTGCCGGTTTCGGAATCGGCGCCAATTTAGTTGGCTTCCCTGGTGGTCTATAAATTACAACGCGTCAAATAATTAGAGAATATTCAGTAATTATTTGATTTTCAAAAAAAACTGGCAAAAATGCCGACAATTCCGACTATACAGGTTTGCGACAGGTGTCCACTCTCTTGATTTTTCTACCAAGCGTTTTATTTCTTTTGATTTTATTTTATTGAATGTTATCTCGTTTAGTGTATTGGATTCTTCAGCACTTATTTCGTTCATCTTGTTCCATACTTCAACAATTTTGTCTTCACTCAATAAATTTCCATCTTTGATTTTTCTGATTCTTATTTCCCCCGGAAGATTTTTTCCCATTAATAAATTAACTATTTTGGATCTCTCGGAATTTTCAGTAACAGGAACCGGATTGAAATCTACAATATAAAGTTCTCTTGGAGAGAATTTACAATCTGTCAGCGTAACTATTGGGTGTAATTTTAATTCCGGTATAAAGGATAGGATGGGAGTATTTATAACCTTGGTTTTAATGAGAGAAAACGAAGGAGTTGTCAATAATAGGAATATGACAAATCCTATCATTTCTTCGTATATATAAAATATACACAAAAAATCTTTAAACCGTTGCGATAAATTCCCAATCAAGGTCTTTACATATTTTTTTCCAAATAATGTCTTGTTCTATCAATTTCTCTCTATCTTTCAACATCGGAATCTCAATTAAATAGTGATGATGTCCTAATAACTCAAATAATTTATACAAAACGTAATAATAATGTAAGAAATTAACACGATAATCAGGACAATGTTTCGCGTAAGGGTATTGTATTTCCATGAAAAAATTACATAATATTTCTTCTAGCTCTTGAGAGATATTGGGTGGACTTATTCCTAGTTTGTCTTTAATAAAATTAATATGCTCATAGTATTTGTTATATCCAAGTTTTTTAAGTAGTCCCTTAGTAACATAATATGTCATTTGCTCGGTGTCTATTCTCTCCTTCTTGATCTGTTGCTTTAAATTTTCAATAACATCCGCCGGTATTTGAGTGGTTTCTTTTCCCTGAAATTGCGCCAATATTTCCTTGAAATGATTAATCTTTTTATATGCATAAAAACATATTTCTTTCGGTGGTTCCTTATAAGATGGTTTTTCGTTTTCAATCAAGTATTGAACATTGGTAGAACAAACATTACAAATTAACACTCCTTCATCGTCCATCGGAATTAATTCTCCCTTGAAACACGATTGACAAACATCTGTTGGTCTTGCATAAAAATGCACATCCAGGAAAGAATCGTCTATGTTACTTAAATATTTTTGAAAAATGTTTTTATTTTGAGCCTCAATGCCAGTAACATTTTCTTCATTTTTTATCTTGAAAAATGTATTAATTAATTTACTCTTTGTTGTTACCGCATTATTGGTGGGTTCGCCCATTGAAATGCTTTTTTTATTTTCAAAATACTCAAATATAAATTTTGAATTGTCCAGATAATAATTTTTTTTTTTTAGTCTAAGCGATTTTATTTCGTTGTTGATTTCTGCAACACGGTCTTGATAGTCTAATACTTGTTCAATTATTAAATCAGGGGTTGTTTCATTATCCGACAACTTTTGAAGAATGATGTTTCGCTCTTCTTTAAGTTTAGGGATTTTGTCCATTTCGTCTTTATTAAATTCATTGATGAATTCTTTATGTTTTCCATCTAGCGTTGTGGAATTTTTTTTATTGAATTTATTTTTTTTTGCTGCTTTAGGTTTAAATGATGGCATTTATAGTTATTTATAGTTGTTTGTATCTATTTTTTTAATTGTTAATAAAGAAAATATATATTTTACTTTTCTTCTTGAAAAATATGAAGCAGACAATAGACGAAATAAACATTCATGTTCAGAGCTCCGAAAAAACAAAAAACGGCTATGACATAACTATTGAAAATGTTAAATTTCAGAAAATGTTGTTTTTATTCAACGCAATAAACGATGGTTGGCGTGTTAAAAAAGATAAAGATTCATATATATTCACCAAAAACCATGAGGACAAAAAGGAAATTTTTACAGAAACTTATCTCTACTCTTTCATGGAAAAAAACTTTGACATGAACAAATTACTAAAATAATGTTTTTAAAAATAGTTACCAGCATATATGAATAAAACTTTGAAAAAAACAAAAAAATAATGCTGAGTTTGAATAGATGTGTGCTTTAAAATACAATTAATTAACAATTAAATGTATTTTTCTAAAATTTTTTTCTTTAGGAATATTATAAAAATGGGCGGTGGCTTAATGCAATTGGTCGCTTACGGCGCACAGGACGTTTATCTCACAGGCAATCCTCAGATCACTTTTTGGAAAGTTACCTACAGACGCTACACAAACTTTGCTATTGAATCCATTGAGCAGACATTCAACGGACAGGCTGATTTTGGTCGCCGTGTTACCTGCATTATCAGCCGCAACGGCGATCTTGCTTACCGCACCTACCTTCAGGTGACCCTCCCCGAAATCAACCAGCAGATGAAAAGCACTACCGGCAACGTATATGCTCGTTGGTTAGATTTCCCTGGCGAGCAGCTCATTGCTCAGGTTGAGGTTGAGATTGGTGGTCAGCGCATTGACCGTCAGTATGGTGACTGGATGCACATCTGGAACCAGCTCACCATGACTTCCGAGCAGCAGCGTGGTTATTTCAAGATGATTGGTAATACCACCCAGCTTACCTTCATCACTGATCCTAACTTCGCCGACATTGATGGTCCTTGTGATTCCAACGCTCCCCGTCAGGTGTGCGCTCCTCGCAATGCTCTTCCCGAGACCACTCTCTACATTCCCCTTCAGTTCTGGTTCTGCACCAACCCCGGTCTTGCTCTTCCCTTAATTGCTCTTCAGTACCACGAAGTAAAGATTAACCTTGATTTACGTCCTATTGATGAGTGCTTATGGGCTGTCACCACTTTAACTAGTAGTTCCGGCGCCACCGTTTCCACGACTGCTGCTACCATCGCCTACAACCAGTCTTTAGTTGCTGCCTCTTTATATGTTGACTACGTGTTTTTGGACACCGACGAGCGTCGCCGTTTTGCCCAGAACCCCCACGAGTATTTAATCACTCAGCTTCAGTTCACTGGTGACGAGTCTGTTGGTTCTTCTTCCAACAAGATCAAGCTTAACTTCAACCACCCCTGCAAGGAGTTAATCTGGGTTGTCCAGCCCGATCAGAACGTTGATTACTGCTCGTCTCTTTTGGGTGGCGCTGTCCTCTACCAGTTGTTAGGTGCCCAGCCTTTCAACTACACTGACGCGCTTGATGCTCTTCCCAACGCTATTCACTCTTATGCCGGTTCCAACATTAACGGTCCTTACGGCGTCATCCTCTCCAGCGGTGTTCTTAGCGACCAGGGCGCTGATAACGTCGCTAGCAGTTTTACCAACGGTATCTTCTGGAATAGCAGTGCTTATAACAACGGATATGGACAAGGTTTTGCCCCTGGTGCCAACACGCCTCCTACATACACCGCTGGTGGTAATGTCGGCACCTCGCCCGAGCAAGGCTCCTCCGTCTCCGACGCCGGTTCCTTCGTCCTTTGCGAGACCTCTCTTGACATGCACTGCTGGGGCCAGAACCCCGTCGTTGTTGCCAAGCTCCAGCTCAATGGCCAGGACCGCTTCTCTGAGCGCGAGGGCACCTATTTCTCCTGGGTCCAGCCTTACCAGGTGCACACCCGCTCCCCTGATGAGGGCATCAACGTCTACAGTTTTGCTCTCCGCCCCGAAGAGCATCAACCCTCAGGCACGTGCAACTTTTCACGCATTGACAACGCCACCTTACAGCTTGTGCTCTCCAACGCCACCGTTGAGGGCACAAAAACCGCCAAAGTGCGTGTCTATGCTACCAACTACAACGTCTTACGTATCATGAGTGGTATGGGCGGGTTAGCATATTCCAATTAAGCACATTACCGTCTGGTATTTTATTTTCTATTTTTAAAATAATTTAATAATTAATGCTTTTAATTATTAAAAACAAAAAACAATATAAAGACATAGTAGAAAGTAATATATAAAATGAGCGTGGATATCGTAAATCTCATTGAAAGCAATCCGATTACCAAGCTAAACGGTAATTACCATTCAAAATTGGTTGAAAAGGTGCAAAAAACCTTTACAAATTATGAACAACAGATGTTTGTTGCAAGTTTTTATTGTTATTTGAAGCATGATAATAAGAATGATTTTGTAATTGATCTAGATAATGTGTGGAAATGGTTAGGATTTCAACAAAAAGTTAAAGCAAAAGCCCTCCTTGAAAAAAACTTTACTATTAATAAAGACTATAAATTGTTGCTCTCCCAGCTGGGAAAGCAACATGAAAAAACACAAGGAGGTCATAATAAAGAAACATTTATGTTGAATGTTGACACTTTCAAGAAATTTTGTTTGAAGGCAGGAACAAAGAAAGCTGATGAAATTCACGATTATTTTATTAAATTGGAAAATGTTTTACAGGAAATATTATTAGAAGAAAGCGAAGAATTAAAAAAACAATTGTTAGAATTAGAAGACAAAAAGACCCAGGAATATAATGTAAAACTAGAAAAACAAAAAATATTAGAACGAGAGAAAATATTACTCAAAGAATATGCAACAGCTGGTGCCATTTTCTATATAATAAAAATTAAATCTTTTGAAAATGGAAACTATATTGTAAAAGTGGGCGAAAGTCGTAGAGGAGTTTTGGATAGATATAAGGAACATAAAACTAAATATGAGGAGTGTTTATTATTAGATTGTTTTACCGTCAACAAAAGCAAAGATTTTGAAACTTTTATAAAAGACCACGACTCTATTAGAGGAAGCAAAGTAAACGATTTGTCCGGACATGAAAACGAACTTGAACTATTTCTTATAGGTAAAAACTTATCATATCAATCATTATTAGACATTATTAACAAGAATATAAAATATTTTGATAACAATGACACCAATAAGTTAGAACTTGAAATTGAACAATTAAAATTATTACTAGAGATGAAAACAACAAATAATGACAATCTTTTAATTCAAGACTTAATTAAAACTGTAAAACAAATGTCATCTAAGATAGACAATTTGGAAAACGCAAGCAAAGATATTGCATCAAAACTAAACTCTATGCAAACAAAAACAACCACCAATTTTAATCAACCATTGGTAACACTAGGACCCCGATTACAAAAAATAAATCCAGAAACAATGGCGCTCATTCAAGTATATGAATCTGTTGCGGAATGTCTGAAAGAATATAACTTCAAGGTAAAGCGACCAAGCATTGATAAAGCGATAAAAGAAAATACAATTTATAACGGATTTAGGTGGGCTTTCGTAGACAGAAACATAGACCCCAATATTACATCTAATATAGAGCCAACAAAACAAACAAAAATCCAAAATTTGGGTTACGTAGCTAAATTAAATAAAGAAAAGACAGAAATACTCGCAGTTTATCTAGACCGAAAAACAGCAGCCATTAAAAATGGGTATGCGTCAATTTCTGCATTGGACACTCCAGTTAAAAATATCTCCCTAACAAATGGTAATTACTATATTTTATATGATAAATGTCACGAACAATTAAAAGAATCGTTTGAACACGACCATGGAGAACCCTTACTATACAAGAACGGCATTGGACAATTCAATGAGAACAACGAACTCATAAAAGAATTTGTTTGCAAATATGACTGCATAAAACAAGTCAAAATCGGAGACAAGACATTGTCAAAAGCACTTGACAAGAATGTTCTTTATAATGACCATTATTTCAAGACGATCGGAGAGAAAATATTTGTCGGTAACTAATATTTTCCAAATCTAAATAACAAGGGGTTTCTTATCAAAATGTCCACTGAGCACGGCGTTATTCGCCACCATCCCCATAGAATCCCCACCATTACTGTTCAAAACAAGATGAGATTTGATGTCCGCCAAAACACTCATAATTTTATCTATTATCTGCGCCATCATGGTGGAATTCGCTGCATTAACGGTTTTCAATACTTTCATCCAACAAACTAGTTCAGGATTATTCACGCTAAAATTTAGGTATGCTTTTGATGACGTAAATTGTATTAATTCTTTTGCCACTTTATCATTTTTATCTTTGATTGATTCCGGCGTTTCTTTTTGCATCTGCGTATTTATCGCGTCACAAAATTTCTTTGTCGCGGCGTCATAAGTCGCGTCGTGTTTGTTTTGCCCGTTCGCCGGTGCGGTTGTTTCTAATCCTTCAAAAAAATTTCTTCTAGTTCCGCTATTAAATAAAATTATTAATCCTAAAATAATTCCGGCGAATAATACTTTATTTGATTTCAAAAAAGATAGCATTGTCTATTATATACAATTATATTTTATTTATTATTAATTTGTAAATGAATATAAAATAGTAATATGTTATTATTATAATATATTACTTAATTAATGGCAAGAAAAATGGCTCTTATCACGGGAATAACTGGACAAGACGGGTCGTATTTGGCTGAATTGTTGCTAGAAAAAGGTTATGAAGTCTGGGGAATCATCCGAAGGTCGTCCAGCATAAATACTCAACGCATTGAACATATTTTTTCCCAATTAAATCTTCGGTATGGTGATTTGGCAGACGGAATAAATCTGACAAATATACTTAATGAAATAAAATCAAAATCCGATTTAGATGTTTTGGAAGTATATAATTTAGCGGCAATGAGTCATGTTAAAGTCTCTTTTGATATGCCCGAATACACCGGTGATGTTGACGGTCTAGGAACCTTGCGGGTTCTTGAAGCGTTGCGACAATCCGGGATTCCGCAGAATAAAATCCGATTTTACCAGGCGTCTACTTCAGAGCTGTACGGAAAAGTCATGGAAGTCCCACAAACCGAAAAAACACCTTTTTATCCGAGGTCTCCTTATGGTGTTGCTAAATTATACGGATTTTGGATTACTAAAAATTACCGCGAATCATACGGGATGTATGCTTGCTCCGGAATTTTATTCAATCATGAGAGTCCTAGAAGGGGACATAATTTTGTTACACGTAAAATAACAATCGCCCTGGGAAATATTATAAACGGAAAACAGGAGAAACTAGTTCTGGGTAATATTGACTCATTAAGAGACTGGGGGCATGCAAAAGACTATGTTCGCGGAATGTGGTTAATAATGCAGCAACCTGTCGCAGATGATTATGTTCTCTCTACCAATGAATATCATAGTGTCCGCGAATTTGTGGAGAAGTCGTTTGCCTTGAAGGGATTTCAAATTGAATGGACGGGAACTGGGGTTGATGAAATTGGTTATGATATGATAACCGGGAGAGAACTTATTGTTATTTCTGAGAAATATTTCCGCCCCGCCGAAGTAGAAGAATTATTGGGTGATAGCACCAAGGCGAGAAATGAAATGGGTTGGGAACCTGTTTACTCATTTGATGAATTAGTAAAAGAAATGGTGGAAGCCGATTGTTGAGTAATTTTTACCTTACGCGATGATGCGCGTCTTTAGGACTTGAAAAGTTGAAAAATTTTTCCGTTTGTTAATGCGAAAAATTTTTTAATATATTTATTATGTAAATGTTGTCAACAAAAAAAACTCTTTTAATAACCGGGGGAACTGGATTAGTAGGAAATGGGATAAAAAGTATTTCAAAAAATTACCCCCATTATGATTTTATATATATTTCATCAAAGGATTACAATCTTTCTCTCATGAATGACACGATTAAAATGTTTGAAGACACGAAACCTTCTTATGTTATTCATTTGGCAGCATGTGTCGGAGGTCTTTATAAAAATATGAACAATAAGGTGGAAATGTTGGAGAAAAACTTGATGATAAATTATAACGTTGTAAAATGTTGTCATGATTATAAAGTGGAAAAAATGGTAGCTTGTCTTTCAACGTGTATTTTTCCTGACAAAGTGACATATCCTATTGACGAATCAATGTTACATAATGGCCCACCTCATCATTCCAACGACGCTTATGCTTATGCAAAAAGAATGTTACATATTCACTGTAATGCATATAGGGAGAACTTCGGAGACAATTTTGTTTGTGTAACGCCGACGAATATATATGGCCATCACGACAATTTTGATTTAGAAAATGGACACGTTTTACCCGCGCTAATTCATAAATGTTTTTTGGCAAAATCCCAAGGGGTAGATTTTGTGGTGCGGGGAACTGGAACTCCCCTGAGACAATTTATTTATTCGGAAGATTTGGGACGCCTTATTATGTGGGTTTTGGAAAATTATGGGAGTGACGGGATTGACGGGAGTGACGGGAGTGACGGGAGTGACGGGAGTGACGGGAGTGACGGGAGTGACGAAGGCGTAATTTTGTCTGTCCCCGAAAACCATGAAATAAGCATTGGCGATGTTGCCCGGATTATTGCAAAAAAGTTTGAATATTCCGACAGATTAGTTTTTGATTCTTCTTATAGTGATGGTCAATATAAAAAGACAGTAAGTTCTAAAAAAATTATTGGGTTAGTGGAGAATTTTCAATTTACCGACATTGAAACCGGGATTTCGGATACTATTGATTGGTTTCAAAAAAATAAATAAAGCTATTCTATTAAAATAAATAATGATGAAAGTTACACATATTCCAAAAGAGTTATTACATATAATATTAGAATATGACGGAAGAATCAAATATAGAAATGGAAAATATGTGAATGTTATCGCTGAAAATGATGAAAGATATGATATTGTTAAACCATACGTGAGTAAAAAAATGGAAATATTGAAAACAATAACCATATCGGATGACCGTAGTTTTTATTTTCAATTTAGTTTTGACACAATTAATGATATGGGATTATGTTACGACCTCGGGTTTAATGAAAGTGATGTTTTTGAAATATGTTATTATGATACGAGGAATGCTTGCTGGGAACTAATTAGAACATACATATAAATTCAGCATTTTTGCGGTTTTAATAATGATTATTGCTGAAACCTTAGAAAAAATTTTACAAATATGTATCCACCGAGTATACCATAAAGCAAGAAACCGACACCCGTCAAAATAATAATTTTTGCATAGGTTTTCATTCCTTTTATAGAACGTAAACTTGTCTTTATATGATTTGTCGGTGTTTCTACCACTTTGTCTTTTTCACGCTGATTTTAGGTCCCTGACCACGCTTCTTACTATTACTCGGGTCATATTTTTCTTCTTCCTCATCTGAATTAATATCTTTACTGAGTTCCCAAAACTCCTTTGAACCTAGCTTGAAATCGTTATGCGAATCGGCTTTATACCAGAAAACTTGTTCAGTAAGTCTGTTTGACTTGGCGTTGTTATTTATTACTAGGCACTCATAATTCTCAGTGCACTGGTCCATGACTTGACAAAAAGACTCAAATGTGGGAAACATTCCGGCGTAATTCTCATAAATGCGTTTCCGATTCGCAATATAAGGTTCTCTCAAAAGGAAAACATAATCTATGTTGGTTCTCAGTGTGGGTGGAATGCCCAAAGGATATTGCATTGTTATGATAAGCATGATTTTCCAATGTCTCCCGTTCATAAACAAAAGGCGCATCATTTTATCGCGCGCCCAGGTGGCGTCATAGAGACAATCATCTAAAATAACAAAAGCCCGCGGGTCAATAGAACTTCTCTTAAATGCCTCCATTTCTTTCTTGATTTGTTTCAACACAGACTTTTGTCGTTTCAATATATTTTCAATAATCGCAGTATTATATTCGTTATGAATAAAAAGCTTCGGCACGAGTTTACCATAGAATCCGTTACCCTCTTCTGTGCCGGCAACAACGACACCAATAGGAATATCTTGATGATAAAAGAGGAGGTCTCTTACCAAGAAAGACTTTCCGGTATCACGCCTTCCTACTAAAACAACCACCGGACCTTTTGCCTCGTTCGGCTTAAAGCTAATGGTTTTCATATCAAATTTTTTTAGCTCCAAAGACATAAGTTTATATATTTATGATTTTTAATAAAATAAATATATACGCATTTACCTTTTTTGTTTTTTCGTGTTTTTTCTGTTTTTCTTGGGCGTGCTTTTCTTGTTTTCCGTTTTTCTGACGTTTTTCTTGGTCGTTTTTCTTTGTTTCGTTTTCTTTTTTCTTCCAGCATTCATGCCAGATGAAATTCGTCTGCGTTCAGCCATTCTTTGCATATACCCTCCGGGTTGCCCTTCAAAATTCGGCGCGACAGCTTCCGGCATTTTTGCCATTATCATAACAACGTCTTGTTGAACCGTCGTTGCGGAAAACATAATAAACTGAAAATTTGCGTCCACCGTCAAGGAAGTTATTGAACCTACATTGGGTGATATTGTATGAATCAACTGTAATCCTATACCGTCCCACATTTTAATTGTTCCATCTATAGAACCAGTAATTACATACGCTTTGTCGGGACTCCAACCGAGACAATTGATTCTTCCGCCATGTCTTTCCACTCCGTCAATCGCTGGTGCATGCCCAAACAAAAATGCAGCGCCCCCTCCTTCCGGAATATCAAACTCGTTTTCCTCATCTTCTTCACGTTGACGTTGGATAAGAGCATCGTGTGGATATAATGAAACTTCTCCGCGTTCGTTTCCGGTAGCAAATAGCCCATGTCCACCCCATGCCAAAGCAGTTATCTTGCGTTCAACAGTAAAATGATATTGTAACACTCCTTGTTCATTCCAGTTGGAAACTATATAAAATTCGGCATCATCATCATCATAACAACTCGTCACAATTCCATTATCTTCACTCCAATCAATAAGAGAAGTGAGTGGTCTTAGCTGCGTATGTCGGTGGACTTCCGCTAATTCTGCGTCATGCAAAGTATTCATTCCAACAATTCCCGTACCCCCCAATGTGTATATATCAACATCCCCCCCATCAACACATGCCGCGACGCGCATGCTATCTGGACTCCAACAAATGCTTCTCATGGTTGTTCTCATCCCCAAATCCGCCTCCACTAACATACGAAATGTGTTTCCACACAAATCCCAAATTTCTATCGTTCCGTCAGAACAAGTCGCCGCAATTTTTGTTTTATCGGGACTTGAAGAAATAAATTGTATAAAGTTTCCTCTTTCTTTCCTATCGTCTTCTGCTAAAGTTTCACCAGTCTCAAAAGAAAGTAACTCTATTCCACCTGTGCTACCCCCACGGAACTTACCGCAAGTTACGAATCTTACATTTAAATCATCTTCGTCAGGTATTAAAGTTATCGCGGTTATCTCATAGAGATAATTAAATCGTCTATCTAATTGAAAATTAAGTTCCTCTTCATGGTCTTGGTCGTCTACTTGCATCATTTAAATTTTATATATATATATTATGTATATATATTAAAATTGAATACTAAAAATGCATAATCGTTGAAAGAATCAGAGAAATGACACCAATCAATTTAATGTCGCTCACAATAAATCACAATGTCACCGTTAGACATAAAGAAATAGAAGATTTTCTTGAAACAAACAATTTATATCAAGTACTGAGAAGCAAAAACGGGTCGCCGATTCTTGAGTATAATAAAATGTATTATATTCAACAAGCACCAAAAATCGCCATGCCTGTAGCAATGTTCGGAACTTTTTGTGGAATAACCGAAGATGGAAAATATCAATTTAAAAATTTAACTGTAAACGGATTTGTCGGTTTTGTTCACTTATCAAATCTTGAATTCCCACCAGCTCAGTGGGTACAAAATGAGTATTTTCATAACACGAACCCACATGTAACTATTATGGACGAAACCACCCGAACAAAGCTACCACTAGACGTTTTGATTGATATTGGAAAGTTTGTTGGACGCCAGGAAAAAAGACTTTAGAAAGTATAAGTTAAAATAACATATAATTTATATTTCATTTAGCTAATGGAGTTGGTAGAAATGATCAATTACGAAAAGCGAAAAAACACGGAATTGTTCACGTGTTTTGAAGAGGAACGCTTCACAAACTTGTCTCATATACAAAATTATATCCCAATATACGACCGTTTTTTTGATTTGAATGAGACAAATTATAATTCCATCAATTTAAAACATAAATGGTTCATCACGAATATTAAGCAAAAAGATGACGAAAATAACAATCTATACAAATGTAATCTGAAAAACGGCAAAACGAACAAAACAAAGGCAAAAAATGTGTTTTTTAAAATGGCGCCACTACTGGACCCCTTTAAGTATATAACGGGAAAATATAATATATTGGACCCGAATTTATTTAATCTACCAAAAACCCCGAATGTCCATGCGAAAATTACAGATGTTAATAATTCTGCCTACGTAGATGGTTTTTTTTCGTTTCTAACAAACAGTCTGAATGAAAAATATGGGTTTTCACACGGTGTTGATTATTATGGTTCTTTTCTGGCGATAAAAAATTCTTTCATGTTTGACGTGGCAGATGATGTAGAGTATTTATCAAATTGTGATTTCTTCAAAAAACACAGAAACAATTTCTTCAGTGTTGACGATTTCCCTATTTTACCGGAAAATAACTCTTTGGCGCCTCTTAAAATATCAAATGAAAATCTTAATATTCAATCATCTATTAATCCGATTAACGATGAAATGTTTGAAAATTTATTTGATTCATGCGGGACAAACGAATTGTCTCCGGAAACGTCATCTTTATGCGACATGTCAAGCAAAATATTAGATGTTGTTGGTTGTGAAAAAATAAGAACCCTAAAATCAGAATCTAGTTGTTCCTCTCGGACATCTCATACATCCGGTTCTTCCAATTACGACAGTGAGGAAGATAACGAAGAAGACAGTGAAGAAGACAATGAAGACAATGAAGAACATCACGATGACTGCAGTGAGTATTCAGACGGCGCCGAAATATTTGCTACTATTCCAAAATTTCCTGTTCAAGTAATATGTATGGAATATTGTGAAAATACATTTGACGATTTGATTGTTTCTAATGATTTGTCCGACGAAGAATGGGTTTCCGCATTGATGCAAATAATCATGATGTTGCTCGCATATCAAAAAGCTTACTCGTTTACTCACAATGATTTACATACCAATAATGTAATGTATGTAAAAACCGAAAAAAAATATCTCTATTATTGCCATAACAACACACATTATAAAGTCCCCACCTTTGGTAGAATTTTTAAAATAATAGATTTTGGGCGTGCTATTTATAAATTCGGTGGGAAGTTATTTTGTAGCGATAGTTATCAACCAGGTGGAGATGCAGCAACACAATATAATACCGAACCATATATGAATGAAAAAAAACCGCGCCTTGAGCCTAATCCTAGTTTTGACTTATGTCGCCTGGCGTGTTCTATATTTGATTACGTGGTGGACGATTTAAACGAAATCAAACATTTAGACAAGTGTGACGATATTGTCAGATTGATTGTGGAGTGGTGTCTAGATGATTCTGGTATAAATATTTTATATAAAAACAACGGAGACGAGAGATATCCGGAATTCAAGCTGTATAAAATGATTGCCAGGACGGTTCATAATCATACTCCTCAGGAACAACTGAAGCGTCCTTTATTCAAAAAATTGGCTGTTAATAAATCGGCAATTGATGTGAAGGAGGATATTATCAACATTGACACTATTGACTCATGTGTGAATTTATGATTTTCGGGATAGAAATACTAGAAAATCTGAGGATTTGCTAAATAATAGAGTACAAACAAATAGCACAAGATTCCTAAAATAATAGAAAGTAGCCAAATGGGCAAAATCGTTTTATTTCTATATCCAACTCCGAATTCACGAATACTGCCATCTGGTTTAAATAAAAATCCCGGTTTCCCTACTTGTATTGTCGCGAAAATTGTCAAAAACAATATAATTGCGACCAATGTTGGATTGTTTCTAATAAATGGACGATACGACATATACTATAATTATAAAAAAGGTTTATAATTATATACGTTTATTCAAAGAAAATAATCTTGATTATAATATTTTTTCAGTAAATAACTGTGAATTTTAAAATCATCTTCAAGTCTTCCTGGACAATCCACGCCAAATTGATTTTCACAGGAATATGTAAAATTTCTTATTCTTATCATAAAAATATTTTCATTTTCTTCTAATGATTTTGCCAAGGAATCAAATTGTAAATTGGTGCAATTTACTTCCAAGAAATCTGCCACGCTTTTTATCGGAATATTTAATTTATTAAGAATAAATCCAGCACACCTATCGTCAATCCCCTCGTTATCAACAATAACATCATTATATATGAATTCCTTTGCTATATCCGGCGTTATTGTGAATAAATACCCGGAAGGAAATGGGATGGGTTGTCCGCCATAAAATATTAATCCGCTACAACATTTTTCTCTGGGAAGATTTTTTAGATAGTGCAAATATCTGTCAACAATAAAAAAGGTTGACAAATTTGGTCTGCTTATAAAATCAAATTCATTAAGTCTTTTTTCAAAAACTTTCAAGGTTAACCAAAATTTTTTCCATAAATCCGGATATTTTTCTTCTGTTTTCACATAAACCGTATCCCCTATAATCTCGTAATCGGTTTCAAGATTTTCATTTGCTTTATAAAAGTAAGCTTCTATTTCTTCATTACCATGAACGTATTTACGTTTGATATCTTGTAATTTATCATATATATTGTCTTTTCCACCATCGCTTGCTAAAATTAACATTAATATTTTCATATACTCATTTGTATGAAAATATTAATTTAAGAACAACGTGTATAAACAACGTGTTCAATCATACATTTCATCTTCTTCGGCGTCTCGTTCCTCGCCGAATCTGCTAAATCCGTCCATATAATCTTCTGTCATCCCCCCCATATCATATTCTTCCTCGTCTATTTCACGTCCTCGCTCTTCTTCGTCTAAATAATCATCCACATATTGTTCAATATTTTCGTCATTTACGTCTCTATTTTTTCTCACCTTTCTCTCTAATTCCGCGAGCTTTTCCATCTCCTCGCGTTCTTCGTCATATGTCTCTTTGACATAACTGGTTAACCCCTTTCTCAGCCCCTTTGACCAAACTCCCAATTTATTTATTTTAAGAACTGTATCTGTCTGCCTTTCTTCATCCGTCAATGATTTCAATCTATCCGTAAAAGTGTCCTTCTCTTTTTCCTTTGATTTGAATACTTTATCCATAACCGTATCATAATTAGTATCCACAATGTTTTTATGTTCTTCAATAATTGATAAATAGGCAATCAATAATTTACTGACTTTTCCCCTGAGTTCTTTTTTATTGCCCAACAAAATAGTGGGGTCTAAAGAGGGCATTAATACCTGCTCTTCGTCTTCCAAATCTTCTACCGTATCCAACATATCATCCTCGGAATCTGTGAGTTTCTTTGAAACAAGCATGTCGTCGTCTTCGGTTAGCATAATGTAATTTTGCAGAACCAATAAAAAATAATGCTCAAATAAAAGAGCACTCGTTCTTTTGTCAAAAATGGAAGACACAATGGTGTCACCAGTTTCACCAGCTTCACGTTTTTTAATATCTGTAAAATAAGGCGTCTCTTTCATTAACAATATCATATTTTGACACTTTATGTTAACATAATTCAACAGTGGCACCAATTGTTCGTCATCATAAAAAGCTCTTAATTTATTATAATAACCACTAATAATATTTTTAACATTTCCTTCATGTCTATCAGAGAGACCCCAATGCTGTGGGATTTGCACCGCTTTATAGTCAACCTTGTTCAGAATAATATGAGGAAAAACCAACAAAAGGTTATCAATATATGTTTTGACGAATTGAATAGAATTATACATTACATCATCTGATATTCCGTACGCAACCGATTTCCATGAGAGAAGAGAATTAATTACGGTTTCAATGTTTTTAACATCGCGCTTAGAAATATTTCCATTTTGAGAGATAAATTCGGCAACATTTTTCTTCATCTTCTCGTTTTGTCCCCCTAAATAGTTTTTTAAATCACGCATCTCGTCCGTGTCTTCTTTTACCGTTAAATCATAAGTGTCAATTATTAATTCTAGCTTATCTCTTAGATTGGACGAAATGACAGAATCCTTTGATAAAACTTCCAGAACATCGCGAATTCTTTGAATAGATGTAGTTACTATTGAATCATTGCCCTGTGCGCGATGTGTTATCATATTTTGCCTATTTGTTACCTGCAATAATCGCAAAAAAGATTTGTTGTCATAATTTCGCCCATCTTGTTTCAGTTTTCTAATTATTTCATTTATGGACTCGTTTCCTATTAAAAAATCAGGTTTGTCGGAACAGATTGCCAATAATTCCTCATCTAACGGAATGTTTGTCTTGAACTTGCACATTTTGATGAATGCGCGATAGATTGTCTCTTCGTTAAAATCATCGCTTACTGGAGGATAAATGTTTTTCGTATTTTCCGAGCAAAACAAAAACGGCGATTTAATAATCGCATGAATATCGTCTATAATCGTTGTTAGGTTTTTTACGATTTCGTTATATAAACCGATTTCATTGTTGGTCTTATTAAAGTAGGAGAGAATGCTTTCCGAGTTATCTTCATTGCAGCAGGCATTTTCCAAGAAAGGGTCATTCGCGGAATTTGTAAGAACCAAACTCTTTTTCGCGACAATATTTTGAATCTTCTCTTGAAGAGAAAGAGAGAAAAGGATAATTTTAGACTCAATCACCAGGATTTTCTCTCGCTGTTTCCTAGAAGCATTCTTGAAATCTTGAAGAATCATCTTTTTGAACTCTGGTGAAATTGACTCCAAGCCATTCTTAATATGATAGGGAACAAGAGGCGGTAAAAAAGAACCCCATTTTGACAAATTATGCTCCACGGGAATATACTCATCCTCCGGCTGTAATAATAAGTAATCAACCTTTTCTTGAAATTTACGAACAACATCCGCATTATTTAAAAAATAAGTCTCAATGAATCCCTTTAGTTTTTCGGAAATCTGTGGTTCCTTGGAAGTCGCGATAACCGACCAGGGATTCGTATCGTCGTCCTTTTTCTTAGACCTAATATGATAAGCCACGCAAGCGATATATTGAAGACCTGACAAATCTCCCGCACCTTCAAGGGGGAATCCGGAGAAGGAACGCACGCATCCGGGGAATGTTTTCCTAGTTTTCAATGAAGGCATGCTTGTTTGTATTCCGATTAAAAATGCACCCATTGTCAAGAAAAGAACAGAAAGATTATAAATAATTTTATGAGTCGGAATGGTTTTCCCCTTTTTTGCCATGGATGCCACTCTTTCTTTATATGCGGCTTCGGAGGGAACCGCCAAGGGCATTGAATTGACAACTATTTTAACTATAAATTCTCTCTGTTGTTCAATGTTTAAACCCATAAATCCCGACAAGGCATTGATAATATTATTAATCATTTTCGTTTCGGGTGTCTCAAACTTTGCGGGTGTTTTAATAGCACCGTTTAATAGCGCGTCTCCCGCGTCTTGTTCCATTACTTCACGACTTTTGATTTTATATCCCTCCTCATAACCCTCATCTATGTCAAAATCTATCTTTCGTATAATAAATCCGCTATGCTCATCCACCCAGGCATCACCATCATCACTGAGTTTACCAATTTCTTTTATAATTGTATCAACCTTTGCCGAATAATTATCCTGATTATTGGCAAAACAACCGGCCAGTGTATATAAAAAAGTGGGCAATAATTTAACGCTAGTTTGAATACAATATCTCCAATGGGGATTTTCTGTAGAAATTGCTTCTCTCGTGAATCGTGTTGAAAACTGAAGTAAATCTGTTTGTTTCTTGATAAAATCGGATTGTCCCATGATAACGCCAAATAGTTTAGAAAATGGCGAAACCGGAATGTCTATTTCCTTGTCCGCTTTTTCATTTTTAATTCCTATGGTAAATTGTTGCGCATTGTATTTAAATTTACGGTTGTTATTTATCATTTTCAAATTTTCCATAATACTAGAGTAATAGTCAACCGTTTTACCCAATTCGGCTTCTAGTGCCTCCTTGGATTTAATATATGTTTTATCAAATTCTTCAACCATTTCCCCCAATGCATTCTTAGTTAAAGAACGCCGGCTCGCGTCTTGTGATTCACATACGGCGGTTTGATATTTCTTATCTACTTCTATGCAGTTTTTCTGAAAATTACACAACATGCTTTGACTATTTGATGAAACAGCTGAATCAATATTTTCGTCTTCCACCCAACGATCGTTTACGCGGACGTAATACTTTATTTTATCTTCCGGCAAAGGCATATAAACAATGGCGTACTCACCCTCTTGAACTTCTTTAAGCCCGGTTATTAATGCTGCCGCGATAACAGGTGCCTCATTTTCGGAGTAAGTATATTTTACCATTAATTTATTTGTTAGAAAATCAAAAAAATCATCCGCGTTCATTTTAATCTGTTCTTTTTGATACTCGTCAAGAATATTGTAGGGCGTTTTATCAAATTTCTTATCAACATACAATTTCTTATCATTGTCCGCAGACAATTCATCAATGCTGTCATACTGCTTTACAATTATATATGTATTGCATGTATCTTTATCGCCGGTCGTTTTATTTAATACGTCTATTTCGTTATCAATGATGGAATTTACGCTTTCTGGCAACATCAAATCAAGATTTTCTAGAGAGACAATAGAATTGAATAAATTCCCCTTATCCACAGAAATAATTTCTTTTAACAATTCAGATGAGGTTCCTCCGCGAACTTCATAACTTTGAAACAAATCCTCCTTTTTTTCTGAAAATATTGCGGTCAAACTATCGGGATTTGCTTGTGAAGAAATAGTGGGGTCATCATATCTATTTTTATACAAACGCCCATCGTCACCCCGTGCTAACATGGCAAAATGTTTACGCCTTTCAATAAATTTTTTATTATATTCTGATATTTTCAATTGAACAAACTCATTAATTTCTTTATATTGCATATAAGTAATATCGGTTGTGTAAACTAAAAACGGTTCCAACATAGAAATCACATCAAAAAAAGAAAGTTTCCCCCGAATATATTTTTTGATCATATTGAATAATACCCTTGTTTTTGGGATTATTTTGTCCAAAAATTGTTCATATATTTCACTTTCCGACATTTCTTTCATTTTGTCGGTTTTCACCAGGAGATAATTTTTCATGCCTTCTAAGAAGGATTCTTCATTAAATTCTAATTCATCTTTGAATTCATCCACAATAACGTTTGTTACGCTTGTTTTTTTGTTTAAAATCTGCCAGTAATTAATAAATATGTTGTTCAGATTCGTTTTTTCCATTATGTTTGTTCCGGGAAGATGAATGCGAGAGAAACGTGCAACGGGTTCCGGCATAGTAAATACCGATTTCAACAATAATGTATCAGGGGGTGTCAATTGTACTTGTTGCGAAATCATTTTACTCCCAGTTAGCTGTGTGGCTTGAAGTCTTTTAAGACCCAGGTTATATTTTTGTATGACAAACCGTTTAGTTTTTACTATGTCATTTTCAACAATGGAGGAATAAAAATCACCGAGATTGTCTATAATAACATTTATGTCGTTTTTAACCATGAATCCAATAATAGTTTCATGTGACGATTCCGGATTAATTTCTCGGAAAGGTACTAATTGCGGGTATAACTCATTCATCATTGTTATATACTTGTTTTGGTCCCCGGGTGTTTCATTGAACCTATACCGATTCATTACATTTTCCATTATGCTAGTTTCTTCCATTATATTCAATGGATTTATGTCTTGATAATCAACATCTTCTTTGGTACTGATATCATAAACTTTCTTTACATTATGTGCAACAGGAAGTAACCAATGTAATACCGTATTGAATGTTTTCAATTCTTTAACAAGCGGTTTCCAGGATGAGTCTTTGAGCAACGCAGAAGATATCACACCCCGTTCATCAAATATAGAAAAATCTTCTCTTAGTTGTTTAAAACGTTCAATAGTTGTATGAATGTTATTAAGGACACTTGTTGTTCTTTTTATGTTGGGTATTGACGAGAGAAGCTCGTCCAATAAATCAGATGTCTGTGTTTCAATATTATATCTCTGTCTGGAGACATCTACGTCCACATATTGGTAAATAGAATCTAACTGTTTTCCAAATTGGATTTCGTCTGCTCTTATAATGAATTCACGGATGGTGTTTTTGACATTTACTGTGGGTTCTAAATATTCGGCCTGGTCCTCGTCTTCGCTCACGTCTTGACGCTCTGTTTTTAAAGGTTCATCACTTGTCGTAGAGTCAGAGTTTACAGTGTCGGCTACTAGTGCCTCGCCTTTCGGTGCCTCGCCTTTCAGTACCTCGCCTGTCGGTGCTTCTTCAACAATTTCGGGTTTTTTACGTATTTCAAATAATTCAATAGGTAAATCTTCAGGAATGCCTTTATATGCAAAGTTTATATATATAATTTCTTTTTCAGGATAAGTGGTGATTTCAATCATATCTTCTTCTAAATTAGTTATCTCACCGGTTATAATCGTGGGTATTTCTCCTCCAAAATAAATATTCAACCAAACACCGGGAAGCAATCCATTTTGTCTGGCATACCCAGTTACGTCGTTACGATAAAGTAATGAAATAGATGTTATTGTGCCATCTCCTAATGTATGGTCCTCGTTAATTTTTATTTTGATAGGTTTTAATGTGGTGGCATCTATCAAAAGCATTTTTGAATCATCCAAGTAATTTACAATAAACGTGTTTTTGTCAAGATATTCGTTCGCGGGGGCTTCTATATTTATTACGTCGCCCAATTGAATAGAAATTCTAGGTGTTTCTTCTGCTATTTTTTCCGGGTTTTCTACAGCTTCTTCAGGATTCAATGACATAAAATCTCCTATATTTATGATAGAAATTTTTATCATTCCTTTTACCAAATAATTCTTATTTTCATTTTG
>Ga0209188_1000332_pt1 | contig 48932 bp, 37 predicted proteins | sample C_130625_EF_Meta_FD_187307 | JGI IMG/M metagenome (GOLD analysis project Ga0209188, IMG submission 187307) | Freshwater microbial communities from Lake Croche, Canada to study carbon cycling - C_130625_EF_MetaG (SPAdes) (version 2) | ecosystem: Environmental > Aquatic > Freshwater > Lake...
ATTCTAAAAAACTAATTCTGTTCTAAACAATATAGAGAAAATAATATTATTATACTAAAAGAAATGAGTGCTAATATCGAGACAGATTATACTATAACAATTAAAAATAAAGAAATATGGGAATTTTTTAATGAAAATCCATCTATTGATTTTGAGAACGCGGTTCTTATTCTTATTGATATTTTTGATATAACTCTTAAAAATGCACAGCAAACTGTTAGTAATAAAATGAATACAAGATTATTGTCTTCTATGACAGAACAGATGACACAAATAAAAGATTTGAGAACCGACATCACAAATATGAAGCAGGAATTCTCAAAAATTAACACCGAATTATTTAGTTCTCTAATTATTAAGTTCTCTGATATCAAAAAAGATTACATCGATGAAATGAAAAATATTATGACATATAATGGTTCCACATCTTTGGACAAAATGACAACGCTTATTGATAAAAATAATACTTTGTTAATGGATAAAACAAAATTACTATTGACTGATATTGTTCCGAGAACTAGTGATGTCTATTATCGCCAAATACAAGAAAACATTCAACAATTTCAGAAAAACGTTATTGCGGAAACATCCAAGTTATTATCTAATTCAAAAACAGAGAACTCGCTTGATGATTTTTTCAATAGTTTTGATTTAAGATTCACAACGATGACCCAATCTTTACAAAACCCTATTTATAACTTTATTACAGCAAGTGAAGAGCGTATTAATAAGAATTTAATACTATTGAAAGACCATGCTATGAGTAAAGAAACAGTCCAAGATAAATTATTCAACGAATTAGATGATTTTCTGAATAAAAATAAATACAAGAATTCCACCATTCGTGGAAAAACCGGAGAAAACCAATTAGAAGAAATTTTAAACCAAATGTTCCCATCTTCCCATGTTAGAAACACATCTGGATTGACTGCTGCTGGAGATTTTATTTTACAAGAACGAGAACAAGGAAAACAAAATATTCTATTTGAGAACAAACACTATAGTTCAAATGTAAATAATGACGAAGTTCTCAAATTTTTACGCGACGTTAAAGAACAGAAATGTAATGGAATTATCTTATCACAAACATCTGGAATTGTATCTAAAAAGCAGTTTCAGGTAGAAATTATTGACAGTTTAATTGTAGTCTATGTTCTCAATTGTGAATATGACCCTGACAAAATTAAAATTGCAGTAGATATTATTGATACGTTGTCTTCCTGTTTATCTTCTTATATTAATATTGATAATGATGCGGATAATACTGCTATTTCTATTGAAATAATGCAAAGAATGAACGAAGAATATAGTAGATTATGTCATCAAAAACTTGCTCTTATTGAGAACGTCAAAGTATTAACAAAAGAAATGACAAAGAAACTTACAGAACAAATTGAAGATATTAAATTACCTACATTAAACACATTTCTCTCTACAAAATTTGGTAATTATAATGTTTCTACTACCGCCGACGTAGATAATGCTCTTGCGTGTAAATATTGTAAAAAAACGTGGACTACAAAAGCTTCGTTAGCTTCACATATGAAAGGATGTGCCAAAAAAAATGCAGCAAAAAATACACTAGAAATATAATTTTATAACAACTATATATACGCAATTATGAGTATTAAATTAGAAAATGCTTTGCAAGAACTACCAATTATATTGGAAGACCTACATTCAAAATGTGATGATACTAAATATCATTTAGGATTAACAGAGTTTAAAAATCGTGATGCAGATGCAGTAATTTATGACGAAAAAAACTATGATATTATATTGTGCTTGTACTATAACAATAAATGCATTTCTAGCGTAGTGGGAAGATATGACCCTTCAGACAAATCAATAGAAATATTATCAAAAACTCATGAAGATTTTGAGAACAGAAAATTCAATTTATATTTAAGAACCGTATTTATCTATTTAATGTGCTTTGTGAAACCGACTGTTAGAAAAGTTTTTTCCTTTTCAGTAAACCCAATTTCAACTTATACAATGTATAAATACTATAATGCATCTAATGAAGATTTAGATGAATTTGTAAAAGATAATAATTTAACACCAGTAATTTTTACACCCGATGATGCAAAACGATTTCATGAATATTTTAAAAAAAAACACACAAAAACAATAGAAAGTGCGGAATTAGAATTGGAAGAAATGTTGGAAGACGCTTCTATGGAAGAGTTTGGATGGGATTCAAAAGAAGAGGCTATTAAATTCATTATGAATGAAACAAATATAGAAGCTATTTCGTTGTCCTTATCACTTAAAAAGCCTGCTACTATTAAAAAGTTTTTATTATCTACATTATCTCAAATAAATATTAAATGTGACGCTAAAACCGCAGGTAAAAAGAAAACAAAAAGCAAACAAGAAAGTAAAGCAAAGGTGGGTACACGCAAATGTCGTTAATTTTTTATTTTTCCTTTTTTTATAAATAATTTTATGTAAAACTATACTGTAGTAATAGTATCAAAAAGTGTAAATTTGTAGTTTAGTTGTAAAATCACAATTGTAGTTTTGTAATTACAATTGTAATTTGTTATTTTTTTTGAATATTTAGAAGTATTTATCTTGCAATTATATATATATTAAAAATGGAAAGAGGACTAGTAATGTTACTACATTCTATGATAATCGGGTTTTTACTATATATATTTATGGTTTTCGTTTTGAAACAATCAGCTATGGTTGCTGAAAATAGAAGTTTATTGTTAGCTGCTATTGTTTTAATATATATGATTCTTTTTGGGCATGGCCTGCCGCGTTTCACTAAGGTCTAACGAAGTTTTGGGTTTTATTTTTGTATCACGTTATTATATAAAAATGAGCAATACGTTATATAGTAGCTTGCGCTATCATAACCGCCAATTCAGAGTAGAACCACATCCCGATATAGATAAAGAAGAAAAAGATGGAACTAATGGATGGTTAGATAGTGCAAATAGCTGGTTACGAACATATTTGAAAAAAAGATTTACTCCAGATCCAGATATAAACACCGAACAACAAAAAGATATTAATGTGTTCAAAGAATATATGTTAGATTACATTAAAAATGATCACTATGATTATAGCGAATACGATAGTCATGCAGAACGCGCGATAAATAACAAACGTAAGGAAAGACTTATAACTGCGGTAAAAGAACTAGATGATAAAACATACAAACAATGGTTGGGAGATGACGACGATGTTCATGGTGGCAGTAAACGTCGTCGACGTTCCAACAAATCCAAGAGAATTTCCAAACGAAACACCCAACGCAGAAAAATACGACGTCAATGTCGCAAATACATTAATAAATGTCAATAACGGGTTGTTTTGATTTGCTATACATAAATAAATTAGTTAGTTATGTATTGAATTATATTTTTTTCCAAGAACAAATATTATTCTTGTTCAGTTTAGATATATATTTGTTCCCATCATTACCAACCATCGTTTTATTACAGTTTTCATTAGCAGGATATGGTGGAGATTTCCTATTTTTATATTTTTTTAATGTTTTTTTATGATTGTTTACAGCATTTTTACCAGAAACACTTTTAATTTTTTCAGTCATATTTTTACGTTGTGTTTTGTTTAGTCCTAAAGGATTTGTTTTAGTTTTTAACGCATATTTTAGATTACGTATCCAGCTTGTTTTACAACCTTCTTTGCAAGTTCCATTTCCTATTGACGATAATCTTTGCATAGCCCCATTATAACTAGTAATAAATGGCATATATATATTATATATATAAAGTAAAATAAAATAATATATATCATTATTTTATTATGAGTTTATCTGTTGATTATGATATAACAATTATTGGAGGAGGTATAGCCGGACTATATGCAGCTTATAAAATACTCAAAATGTCTCCAAAAACCCGCTTTTTATTATTAGAACGCTCTAATAGACGAGACCTTGGTGGTCGAGCCAGTAATGTTATGTTCCACGGTGCTTCTGTAGTTACCGGCGCCGGTATTGGTAGAAAAAATAAAGATAAGTTTTTGTTGAAATTAATGAGAGAACTTGATTTACCAATCAACGAATTTACTACTGGGCATCACTTTTCTAACACTATTAAACCGCCTTGTGATGTTAAAACTACATTTATGAAACTCCGTAAAGAATATAAAACACAATCTGATAAAAACGGCGAGAACATCCATGTATCTTTCAAAGATTTTGCCAAAAATGTTCTCGGGAATACTCTTTATAATCAATTTATAACCTGTGTTGGTTATAGTGATTATGAAAATGAGGATGTTTATGATACATTATTTCATTATGGATTTGATGATAATTACCAAGAGTGGGTAGGGTTCTCTGTTCCTTGGAAGAAATTAGTTGATTCACTAGTTTTAAAAATAGGTATTGAGAACCTGTCATTAAATAGTAATGTAAAATCGATAAATTCCGTTGATAATAATGGGTTCTCAATAGTTTTTGAAAAAACCGGCCGTGTATCAAAAATTACAACACAAAAGGTTGTCTTAGCAACCGATGTTAATAGCGCTATGCAATTAATTCCTGGTGCAAAATCCGATAAAAACAGTATTTATAGACAAATAAAAGGACAACCTTTTCTACGTCTTTACGGTAAATTTACAAAGGAATCTATTCCTATTATGAAAAAATACTCTCCTAACCTCATGGTTGTTCCCGGACCTATACAAAAAATTATTCCTATGGAACCGGATAAAGGAGTTTATATGATTTCTTATAGTGATAATCAGAGAACGTTGGCCTTACGTAAATATTTGGAAAATAATTCCACTAATCGAGAACATTTATGTAGATTATTAGAAAAATCTCTAGGAATACCAAAAGATGAGGGTTCTCTAGAAATGACCGATATTATGGATTTTTATTGGCCAATTGGAACACATTATTACGAACCACTACAAGAACCATTTAAAACACGTAGTGAATTTATCAGGAAGGCACAAAACCCTTTTAAAAATATGGTTGTTGTCGGGGAAATGATTTGTTTGAATCAAGGTTGGGTTGAAGGTGCGTTAGATAGTGTCGAGAACGTTATTACACAAAAATGGATGTAATAATTCTTATTATATTTAGAAAAATGTTGTCATTATATATAATGGAAAATTATATAGTTCGTGAAAGTGATGGAAACACGGTTCTAAAAGAATTAGAAACAAATGATAAGATTAAAGTTGGTGATACTATCGAATATATTAGCAATAATCAATTTGGAGTTGAGAAATATAGAGTAATAGATGAAGATGGAAAAAAAGGTCTTAAATTAATATCCGATTATGATGGAGAATATGAAGGAGGAAAACGTAAAACTCATAGACACAAGAGTCATAAACATAAAAGTCATAAACGCAAAAGCCATAAACGCAAAAGCCATAAACGAAGAGCGCGCAAATAAGAGATGATTTTTTATATATTTTTGGTAAATATATAAAAATTATTAATAAATTGACTTCGGACTACTATTTTGTCATTTAATCACCGCGATTTGGTCCAGTTGGTCCTGTTGGTCCAGTTGCACCCGGACTACCATTCAACCCATCAGTTCCTGAAACCCCTCTCATTCCTTGTTGTCCAGTAGGCCCAGTAGGCCCTTGTTCTCCAGTTGGTCCAATTTCTCCATCAGTTCCATTATTACCTGTCGGTCCAGTAGGTCCTTGTTCTCCAGTTGGTCCAATTGCTCCATCATTACCCGTCGGTCCAGTAGGACCATCATTACCTGCTATGCCTTGCTCTCCGGTTGGACCAGTAGGTCCAATTTCACCGGTGGGTCCCATAGGACCAGGTGGTCCCATCATACTTTGTATAACTATTTGTCTTCGACTTCTATGCGACCTTGATGAATTTGAACTGGATGAACTTGACCGTGTTCTAGATGAATCGGATGAACTTGATGAACTTGATGAACTTGACGAACTTGACGAACTTGATGAACTTGATGAACTTCGTGATTCTGAATCCGAATCGGAGGAACTATCACTCAACTTTGTTTCTTCATGGTGTTTTGACAATCTTTCTTCTGATAGTAGCCCCGGAGACCCTCAACGTCTTCCATGGTGTCCATGGTCTCCGTGGTCGCCACGGTCACCATATCCATATCCAGGACCATAGCCAGGACCATATCCAGGACCCCATGGCCCTCCGCCTCTGCTCCATAATAATTGCTGAAACTCAATTCCCTCAAAGATAGCATTTCTATCTCTAGCGACATTCAAGTTATCACGAAGACGGTCGCGGTCAACGTTGTCAACCTTTTCCTTGATAGAGCAGCAGCACTCGCAAAGCTTATCGGCTAAGAATTGTTGGCTCTTGAGTGCTTCATATTTAGCATCGGCTAGCTGCATCTGAATAGCCTCACGATTCTTCTGTGCCTCAAGTTGAGTAGAAGCAAAGTTGTGTGCTGCTTGGGCAGCAAGAGTCTCCTTGACTTTCTGCATCTCAAGCTGATTCATGGCAAAGTGATTATCTGCCTTGGAAGTAATGAATTGACCCATTTTCTGTTGCTCCAAAAGGAGAGAGCTATAGTGGCAATCCTGTGCCTTCATTATATCTAATTTGGTACGGAGGTGCTCCTCGGCTAAGTTTTGGAAACCATTAGCCATAGACGAGCGAGCCTCCCAAGCACCATCTGTTACCTGCTTAGAAAGAGCGTTGAAGTTTTGTACGCCAGAAGCATTCAAGTCGTTTCCAACGCGATTTACGTCGCCCAATATCGAGTAACGCACATCTCTTAACGCGGCATCTGCTATGCCAGCCGATGTAAGAGTCTGAATACGACCCTCACCTGCATTTCTCTCAACAGCAGCTAAGAGACCAGTAAATGCATCTTTTGATGTCCCAACCGCATCAACACCAACACGGTCGACGGCTCTCAAAATATCACGAGTAGAATCATTCGAGGCTTGGCGATTAGCTGCCTCGCTAATAACAGTTGTTAATTTAGCCTCACCTGCGGTGCGCTCAACTGCACCAAACATGTTGGCTCCGTTGCGCTCAATTGCGCTGGCAAGCTGAGAGTTAACTCTCTCAGTAGTGGCCATTCCATTATAGCCATTTCTCTCAACTGCAGTAGCGAGTTGAGAGTTAACACGTTCAGTAGTAGATGCATTTAATGCTCCATTACGCTCAATAGCAGTAGCAAGTTGAGCAGCATTTAATTCAGTTATATGAGAGTTAGTTGCACCATTCTGGTCAACAGCTCTCAAAATATCACGGGCAATATCATTAGCTGCCTGCTGTTTTGTTCTTTCAGCATTACCAGCTACTGTAGCATATATCTGGTCTTGAAGACCAACCGGGGCGTTTTCGAATCCGTAAGGATAACCAGGGTAGTAGGGCATCGATAAAGGCGGGGTCGTCTGTGTCGACATATAATACCATACCATAATATTTTTTTCAAAAAATTTTATCGAGTCTAAATCATTTTGGCTCGATAATCAGTAAGCAGAAATTGTAATTACAAATGTAAAATCACACCGCAAAATTTACAAATTGTAATGTGTATTCACAATTTGTAAAAATGCAAAAATCCCCACACCACGAATGATGTGGCTACAAAATATTTAGGAAAAACTAGAAAACTATAATTCTACATTATAAATATATGAAACGCCACGGAAATCCAAACACTATTATACAGCATTTGACATATGAAAATCATATGTTGAGAACCCAATATAATGAAATACTATCGATTTTGACAGAATTACAAAAAGAGATTGAAAACAAGACCGGTGTTCTGAAGTTATTACAAGATAAAAATACAGAATTAAATCGAGAACTTATTAAAAAAAACAAACAAATCGCGACTATTTTGAACAATCCCCCAGAAGATGAGGGGAATATAATTACAGATATATTATTAAATCAAATATAATTTCACACATGAACGCGTAGCCTGAAACTTTCAGTTCCGAAATTTGAATCTCAAAATATATAAGTTTAAAATATATAAAAAATATCAATCATAATATTATAGAACATTTGATGCCAAAAATCGAGATTTCTAATACTAAAATAGTAAAATTCTATGAAAAACATCCACACATAAATATCGAGTCTATAAACCTCATTTTTATTGATTTGTTGGATAAACTACTCCATAATGTGGGTGAAAATATGAATCTCCACGATGAAATATTATCAGCTGTTCAAGAAAACACACACAATATATCTGATTTAAAACACTCGTTCTTATCTCTTAAAGAAACCGTATCTTCTACTAACTCAGATAATTATTCGAAAATTCTTAATCAGCTAATTGAATTAAAACGAGATTACGTTGAAGATGTGAAAAACATCGTTCAAGTAAACACGTTTGATAAGATTGCTCCGCTTATCGATAAAAGTAATTCCACTTTGGTCGATAAAACTACACTTATTCTTAATGATGTGATACCAAAATCACAAACAATTTTTTATTCGCAAATAAGTGATATTATCCATTCTTTTCAAAAATCTATCACAGAGGATTCCAAAAATCCGTCTATTAATTCTATGAAAGAATTTGTCAACAATTTTGAGATAAAATCCTCTCTCATGTTGCAAAATCTACAACAGCCGATATATTCTTATATATCCGCTAGTGAAGACCGCATCACGAATAGCATTAATTCATTAAAAGATGGAAATAGCAACACGCTATTAAATAATCAAACTATTATCAACGAATTGGCTGATATATTATCTGAAGTTCGTAAAAAGGACTCAGTATCCCACATGCCTACTAATCAAATGTCGGGCGTATTAACCAAATTATATAATACTGCGGAAATTTCGGTTCAAAACCCTGTTGGCCCCCCCGGTATAATTTTAATGAAACGGATACGTAAAACGAATATTTTGGTTCAAAGTAAAGATATCGACGAAAATGTCGGAACTGAAGATATCAATCATTTTATGAATCTCATAGAAGAACATAATTGTAATGGTATTTTTGTGTCCCAAAAAAGTGGAATTGCTACAAAAAAGAACTACCACTTGGAGGTTCACAATAATAATGTAATTGTTTTTATACACAATTGCGAATATTCTCCATCCAAAATGGAATTGGCGATATCTAATATCGATAATTTATCTGCAAAATTGCGTCAATATCAAGGTAAAACTGGCGACGATTGTTCTATTCCAAAAGACGTTTTGGATACAATCAATAATGAATATCAATTATTCATTTCTCAGAAAACCGCGATTATTGATGTTTTTAAAGAGAGCCAACGTAAGGTTCTCGCACAAATCGATGAACTTCGATTTCCTTCCTTGGATAAGTTTTTATCCACCAAATATTGCGCCCCTATACAGAAACCTGGTTTAAAATGCGATTTATGTAAGAGTTTTTCGGCCAACAATTTAAAAGCCTTGGCGGCTCATAAAAGAGGTTGTGTTCGAAAACTTACAGTTTCGCCAATAACGACCATTAATAATATAGCAATTACCGCTTAGGTTTCTATAAATTTTGTTTTTGTTTTCCCATTTTTGTTTTTGTTTTCCTTTTTATTTTTCAATATGCTGTATTACATACTCCTTTCTATATGAAGGCTCTTTATTAAAAAAATATAAAATGCTATATATTTGTATAGTATCTTATCGGCGTTTAGATTTTGTTTTGGATTTCGATTTTCTTTTCGATTTTGTCCTCGATTTGTTTCTTATGATATTACGAAGTAATTTTACCTCATCTTCCATTTCATATTGATAATTTTTTAATAAATTAAATAAACCAATTTTATCTAGCTCATAACAAGGTAAAGCAGTAGAATAATCATTTAATAATAATTTAAATTGGTCTAAACTTACCAATTTTGTTTGATTTATATTATTAATGGTATCAAGTGTTATTACTGATATTCCGCCTATTTTTGACGTTATAATATCTTTTTTCATTAGATATCTATATAAATCTAAATATTCTTCCCCCCTTTTTTGTGATGTTATTGGACAAGTCGTTTTAAATTTCAAGATTTTTTTTTCTTGTCCTCTAATAACAAAATTATCAAACTTGATTTGATTTGTGCCTTTTTCTATTCCTTTATGAACCATAACTACTCCCATTAATTCAGCTAAATCTTCCATTATTTATATAATATATATATATATATATTTAATCTCTATTCGTGGATAAATACAGTTATCCACGAATAGGATATGTGTCTTCTGTTGATTTGTATCCAAATGGATACAAAAACGTGGTTAGCTGCTATCTCTTTCACGGACGAATTTCATTCGTCCATGAATAGAGATTAATTCTTCTGATTTTAATTTATCTCATGTGATGTTTTAATTACAATTGTAAAATTACCACATTATATATGCGTTCAATTATTTTATTTCCAAATATTGTTTTAGGATATATAAATATAGATGTCACCGTCTAATGACCACACCAGTCGACCGAGCTCTCCTATACCTTCGCAATCCCTACCCCACCTATTTGACGCCTCCGGGCATCCTATACCCGCCGTATTTGACTCCTCCGGGCACGTATTATCCATATTCGATTCTTCCGGACATATCATTACCAACGTATATGACGCTTCTGGACACCACGTATCCTCCATTACGGACTCCTCTGGAGATATATTTGATGTCTCGGGGAGTTCTACCACCAGTACCGACATATCGTGGCATCTATCGATAGATTCTTCAGGACATGTTTTCATGGAAGACAACGACCCATCCTGTAATGATATAAGTTTTAATATAATTCCAGTTGTTTCCGATTTATCAAGTTCCATTATTGACGGTTCTGGATATGAAATTAAAACCATACATGGAACTGGCTCAGATGGCTCCAAAATAACACGTGTAACTTTTACTACAACCGAACCCGATAAATATGACCCCCAAATTTATGAGAACCTTACCGAAACCATAACTACTTATAATGATGAAACTGACCCCAATAGTCAAACCAATCTATTATTGAATGAAATCCGCACTTATGCCGCTGAAATACAGTGCACAGATTTCCAAGGAAAAGGCTCTATCGATGACTACAAATCCCTTTTCCAAGCCGCCAGTAAAATCGCAACCGATTCCAAACAAATGGAATTGAATGTTGACATAGAAGGTTTCAACGAATTTGCCAGCGCCGCCGATGACCTTAGCGAATTATTCCAAGGATTTATTCTTAAATTACAGAACGTCAATATTATCACAGACTTAACCTTCTTAACTGCTATTAAAAACGCCCTCGCCAAGATTGTTAATCTATCCAATATCTTCGGTAAATTCAAACAGGCTGTTTTCGACACTACGACTATTCAACTTCCAAAATCTGCCCATGATACTACAGTTATTATTCGCGATGTAATGGATGAAGTGAATTGCGCAATGAACTACATCAACTATTTTGTCGACCCCAGCAGTAATCCCAGTCTTGGAAACGCGCAACTAAGCTCTACTGAGAAAAACATCATAGCTAAATCGGTGGAAACAATCAATAATTGGAACACATTATGCGAATACGGTGTCAGTATTGCTATGTCTAGTGATACCGATGTTCAATTTATTGAACAATCCAGCGTTAGTTTAAAACAAAAATCAATTACATTAAAGAACGCCGCAACTTCTTTAAGAAATAAACTAGCTACGTATAATATCACCTGTTAGACTTTATTCACCAGGAAAGAAATTGCCTGTATGAGTAAAGACGCGCAAAGTTTTCAAATTGTGAATGTTTAAATACATTTTGGAGAACTATGGTTAAAACTACATAAAAATTAATACGTTAAATAATATAATGAAATTCCTTATATTATTTTTGGGATTTTTGATTGGCGGGGATGGTTTTTTGCGGTTTTCTAGACCATCGAGAGAACCTATTATGATTGGAGAAGTTAATCGAAAATATCCACTTTCACGATATTATTATGAAAGTTATATTAAGCGCCTGAATTCTAAAAATATTACTATTCAAACACATGAAATACTTTATGGAGACCAAATTGACGATGGCTATGACCCAGATGAAGCCGAAGAAACAATTGATTTAGTATCAGAATTATTAAAAAAGTTTAATGAAACATCAGAAGCTACAAATGTTACTGGTCAATCAAAACCAAGAATGCGTCTTATTTTAAATAAAAATATGTTTGAGCAGTTATCTGCCGGGTTTGAAAATAATGAAGATGAGGAAGATTTTAAATTTGATGATTATGGGAATCGCATTCGAACCTATGGAAAAAACGGACGTGGAAAAAACAAAAATAAACGCTCGGAAAACTTTGAAGTTATTACAAAATCCCCCGTTAATTTTGATGATATCGGAGGATACGATAAAATCAAACTCGAGCTCAATCAGTGCATAGATATTCTTTCTAATTATTCAAAATATACTCCTTATAATGTGCGTACACCTAAGGGTCTTATTCTCGAGGGACCACCAGGTAATGGTAAAACTCTATTAGCCAAAGCACTTGCCGGCGAGGCTCAAACCGGATTCATCGCAGTTTCTGGCTCAGAATTTCAAGAAAAATATGTTGGTGTCGGAGCCAGTCGTATAAGAGAGCTTTTTAAACTTGCCAAAGATAATATCCCATGTATTATTTTTATTGATGAAATAGACGCGCTTGGTAGAAAGCGTTCTAGTGATGGCGATGTTTCTGGAAATGAGCGAGATAGCACCCTGAATGAGCTATTAGTTGCCTTAGATGGGTTCAAAAATACTACTGGAGTCTTTGTTATTGGAGCAACAAATAGAGCGGACCTATTAGACCCAGCATTAGTTCGTCCAGGTAGAATCGATAAACGCATATTCATAGGTAATCCAGACAAAACTACACGCAAGGCCATTCTCGATATACATTCTCGTGGAAAACCACACGACATTAGTGTTAAAACAGATGACCTAGTTGATTTAACTAATGGACTATCTGGTGCCCAGATTGAAAATCTGGTTAATGAAGCTATGTTGAATGCTTTGCGGTATGACCGTAAAGAATTCACGTCATTAGACATAGACATAATTCTAAATAAAATAATTGCGGGGTGGCAACCTACCGACCATCAATTCAGCACCGATATGATAGACCAAATATCTATTCATGAACTTGGACATGCCGTTGTTGGTATATTAGCAAAACATCATCCAAAGATGACAAAAGTAATTATTAATTTATCGGCGCCAAAAAGCCCTGCATATACGGTATTTGAGAGTTCAACCTCTACTATTTTAACAAGAGAAGCTCTCTTCGAACGGTTGATGATTTTATTAGCTGGTAGAATAGCGGAAGAAACGTTTTTTGGGATTTCAGTATCTACTGGCGCTATTAATGATTTCGAAGAAGCACTCAAATTAGCAGAAAAAATGGTATGTTTTTATGGAATGGGGAAAAAGCTTATTTATCCCAGCATGAGTGAGAAATATAAAGAGATGATTGACGATGAAGTTGCTACTATTATTGGTGACGCATACGGCTATTCAGAGTTTATTATTCGTAATGCTAAGGAACTCATTCGTGAAGGAGCAGATAATTTGAAGAATCATGGTGTTTTAAAGTCCGAAGATTTAGTAGAATTAATGACAACCAAATATAAAAGTGTTCTTAGTCTAAAAATTTAATGGTAGTAAAAAAGTAATTTTCACAAAATAATATATATAATGAATTTTTCAGAAAAAATATGTTTAATACCCAATCCTTATAATGAAAATACTATAACATCATTTCGATATAGTGTTTGTGAATACAACAACTTTAGAGCTACATTCAACGTAATGTTAATTGATGCAAGTAATACACTTATTGATATCAAAAAAATTTATATGGAATGTCAAGATATTAACAAAAGCGACAATACTGACCTTTATAATATTAATTTTATATCTTCCAAACTCAATATGACAATTGATAATAGTAATAATAGTGATAACCTTGATATTATTTATTATGCCGAGTTAGGTATTGATAAAGATAGAAATATCATTTTTCCGAATTTATATTATGATGATAACTTATATTCTGTCCAAAACGATTATGGTATACTAGAATTTGATTCAAATAAAAATATTATAATTAATACTAGTATTATTATAGAAGATAACAAACTTGTTTTACCATCTAATTATATTATTAACGAAGAAGGATTAGTAAAAACAATAGACGGTAATTCTGTTTTTATTAAATATTCTCTTATTACTATATAAATGAACAAAAACCTAGAAGATGAGAACATGATTCGTCCAATCGAAGAATCCATCATAAAACACCAACGTGTTCAAGCGTCAGTTCCAGAAAAACCAAAAAATTCTTCAAAAATCGCCATAAAAAACACCACAAAAAGATGTGTTCGTGGTAAAAGACGAAATTCAAAAACGAATCGATGTAATAAAAAGTGTCCAGAGGGATATACACGAAATTCGAAAAGACGTTGTGTGAAAAATTGATTATTTGGTATTATTTATTATAATACCAAATAAAATAACCAAAATGAGAACCCGTAGCCAAACCAAAACACATGAAAAGACCGATACATCTCGTATTATCTATGATAATACTATTGATTTTGATGACGCAATACTAAACTGGAATGCCAATAAAAAGAAACTATCTGACTGTTGTTATTCATATATATGTGGTAAAGAATTGAAAACCGGCGGGTTTTGTCAAAGAAGCACTAACTGTCGTATTCATAAATAATTTATATTAATAACTATATAAACACAATTGACTATTCTTTTTATATAAAATATGACCTCCGAAGAAAACCCTTTTACTACACCAACAAACCAATTTATTCCTAATGGGACTAACCGACTAACAAATGCTAACGCAACAACTTCATCCCAATATCAGCAAAATCTTATCAATATTGATATTGCCGATGAGAACGTAGCACTTAACGTTATGGTTTCATTTTTAAATGTTGCACAAAAGCGTGGTGCATTCGATTTAGCTGAGTCTGCCAAGATTTGGGAGTGTGTGCAAAAGTTTATTGTTACTCAACAACAGCAACAGCAACAAAGATAAATATATATTTTTTACTATAAAACATATATTTCATAACAAAGTTACTCTATATACTAACCAAAAAACCGCGACAATCATTCACAAATTCCTCGTCTGTTTTAACTATCTGATTTTGAAATTTTGCCTTTAGTAGCGTTAATACAATATGATTTAATTCATCCATACTAGCCTCTAAACGCAATATCTCACCGGTGCGTATATTAAATAATTTGAAATCACGTTTACTATCCTCATCTGGTTTCGTATATCGCATCTTCATTAACCAAGCATAAATGACTAATTGCAACTTATGGTCTGTTGTTAGTGTCTTTGTGCATTTCAATTCCCAAACAGATTTATTTATTAGGTCTACACGAGCAGCAAATCTGACCTTTGGTAATGTAGGGGCAACCGTTTTCAGAAAATTATCTATTTTTTCATGTTGTTCGTCATTATTATAATGGATAATCGTTTCCTCTATGCGTGGAACTAAACCCTTACATTCTTTACCTAATGCTTTATCCAACTGTTTCAAACATTTTGAAATATCTGCCTTATTCAACCATGTATACTCATCTCGGTTAATCTGTTTCAACCTGAAATACAGTTTTTCTTGTGCTGAACTACAAACATTTGCTACATAAAGATAATCATCCAATTTGCTTAATTCGTCTGGTATATCATTTATTAATTTACGCAAATACACGTGTTCTCTTTCTTTCATAAAGGACATGTATTCATCAATTGTCTCTAATAATGACGACCTTTCAAAAATTCCAGCACGTTGTTTTATATGGTCGTAATAAATCGCCGGGATTGCTATGCCATTCAAATCGCTTACCTCTTCAAATAAACCACTCTTTGTTTCTATAACACTTGGTATATCAATCTCATTAATTGTAGCGTTACTATCACTTATATAAATTTTATCCACTAATAAAACCAATTCATTAATAACAGATTCGGGTATAAACTTTATAAGTTCGGTTGGTGTTACCTTTCGAAAGGTCTCAATTAATGGCGCGTCTTTAAAATTCGTTTTGTGAATGCCGCGAAAGTCCATATAGTCAGCCTGTTTTATCTCAATATGACTCTTTTTTAAAAATTTAAGTGGTTGGTCCGTATCCCATTCATCATTTTCTAATAAATACAACCCATTTGTTGCACGCGTTGCGCCAACATATAACGTGTTTGGACAAACATCTTCCGGTATATTACGTGTCTGATATCTCATCGAATTATGGTCAAAACCTACAACATAAACATATTTACGTTGTCGACCTTTTGAAGCATGAAACGTCGAAAATAATACCTTTTTATCTATTACACGTTCATCTACTTTATCACCATCTTGGGATGGAACATGGCAAGGAATTCCTCGTTCCACTAATGCGTTCTCTAATTTCATTATTTTACTGTTTGTTCCTTTTACTGAAGCAGCCAATATGAAAAACTCACCTGGGTCTTCCCCCTCATCAATCTTTTTCATAATATCATACCCTACTATCTTCATAGAATCATGCATCGAATATCTTATGTATTGCACATTTTGACCATCTCTACAGGCTCTCATTCGGGGTTCTCCCAACATAACATCATTTACAAAAGAACACATTTGATTAGTAATTCTATATGACATTTTCATAGTGCATTTTTGAAAGTCCTGGGTTCTCAAAAAAGAAAACCCAGACCAGATTTTTTCAGCCATAGTTAAGAAACGAATATCTGCCCCTTTAAAATCGTATAATCCCTGCATATAATCTCCCAAAACTAATAATTGTATTTGTCTTCCCGAATCGCGTATCATTTTGGCTATGAATTGAAAATATAAAAAACTCATATCTTGGCATTCATCGAGAACAAACATATCGAATGGTGGAATTGGTTTATATGGAGGCGAATCTTTTGATAACAATTTTCGCATATCTGTGTCGCTATATCCGTTTGGCAAATAATAATTTTTTAGTAAACTATGAAATGTATGTATTTCGATGTTTTTCAATTTAGACTCAGTTGTCCGTTTACGAACATCGTCTTTTAGGGATGCGTTATATGTGATTTGTAAAATAAATGTCGAAGGTAAAGCAGCTGCAATAGATAAAATCATTGTAGTTTTCCCTGTTCCTGCAACTGCGTCGACAATTACATTTTTCCCATCCCTTGTATGTTTTAAAATTTCTTCTTGTTCATCACTTAATGTTATCATATATGTATTTACAAATACATATATTTTGATATATCGGTTTATACCATTTTTTTTTAAATTACTAACGGTCTATCTTAATTGTTTCAGAAAGCCGTCTAATAATTTTTTCATTCGTTTCTGGTAATTTATCCAAACCTTTAATACAATCCGTCTGTTCTAATATTTTATGATACAATTTATTCTCTTTTGAATCTAATACACGAATGTCGGGATTTGCTTGAGACCATTTCCTTAATGCTGTCCAATTCTTTTCGTATATTTGATTTAAAACACGTTGAAATTTTTCCTTTGTTTCACTATCTTTATCCCACTTATCGTTGTCTTTTATGTAAATTGTTTCTCGTTTTGTATCAGTACAGTGAAACGGGCGTTTTGTCATGCCAAGGTCATTCAAGTTCTTCACTATCATATCTGTTATTCCTGTAATATAACCTTTTCTACCCACGTTCTCTACATCATACAAATCAATCTTGATGTTTTCAATAAACTCCGATATATTAATAGCATCCTTACATGTTTCATTCAAGAAAAAATGCAGATTAAAATGATTTGTTTGCGTATTATTATTGTTAGAATTTGTATTTCTAGGTTCTCTCACTAATTCTATTAATTGCTTTTGTGTTTCTTTGTTGTAATCCATCTGTTGCTTCATTTGCTCAAACATTATATGCTTTATATCTTCATTCGTTTTCACTATATTTACAATTATATCCAATATATTATTTGGTATATTATTTGGTATAAATACGTTTTCGAGCTGTGTGGTTGGTGGAGGTTGAATAAATGGCTGTTCAATTGCACTAATGCACTTCTTTTTATGATTCCAAAGTCCACTAGATGACTTATACTCCTTATTACAGGTTGTGCAAGTATATATTGAACCCGATAAACGCCGTCGCTCGTTTTCTCTCTCCAAATCATTCGATTTCGTTAATCGAAGGTGTTTTGCTGTCAATAGATGACGAGTATAATCAGATTGATAGCTCGCATGATAATCACAAAGTTCACAAGAGAATTTCTCTCGTTTTCTCTCGCCATTATATTCTATTTTATTCGATCCCTCCGATTTTTGATGTTTTGCAGTTAGAATATGTTTGTTATAATCAGATTTACTACCCGAGAAACAATCACAAAAATTACAATAAAATGTTCGTCGTTTTTTCTCGTTTTTTTGTTCTAAATTCATTCTATAAAATATAGGTAGAATTATTCCCATATTACTTTTACGTAAAATTATTTATTTTCTTATGCTAACACATTTTGAATCATTTTTTTGGTTTTTACAGCATGTTCAGGCAAAAATGCATTTTTAAAAGGCCTTTTCAAAAACTCCTTCGCAACTTTTTGAAATTGGACATTTTAAAAATGTCCAAAAAAATTTTGCGCAGCCATTTCTTTTTTGGGATTTTATTAAATAATTTGCATAAAATTATTTAATATTTTATCTACGTTTGGTTGAACGACGTTTTCTGTGTTTTTTACCGCCTTTTTTTGTTCTCCGTTTTCCACCTTTGGTAGGTGATATTCTATCAATATTTAATTCTTCAAGTGCTTCATCTATTTTTTCTCCGTCCTCTTTAAATCTTTTCTTTAGCTTGTTTAATGCATAGGATTTGCCACGGCGTCGCTTAATATAATGTCCATATTCTAGTAATATATCTATTATATGCGGAGGATTATTCTTCAAATGTTGCATATCTTCCTGTGAAATAACATGATGTGCTAAATTTGGATATGAATCCATTGGGTTTTCTTGCGCAAGAACTAAATATGGATTTGTTTTTAATTCCAACATCTCTTTAACAAATTCCTTTCCTCTTTCTAATTTCTCGTCAGGTTGTCTTACATAAACATTAGGTTCGGTGTATAATTCAGCTAACCTGGGGGCCGCTGAATTTGCTATTATGTGTGGAATCGAAAACATTATATTATATATTATAAACACATATTTTATTTCTAAATAATATCTCACAATTTCACAAATCAACCCGATGGTTTTGGTTTATATAACATCTCACATAAAATGGAGAACGACCAATTTGAGTTATTCAAATTAACAATATTTCCGCGGTCATCCACTAATTTTATGGACATTTTTGATAAATTAATTGGCCCGAAATAAACACGTTGTTGGTTCTGTAAACTACCACCATTATCTACATAATATGCACCATTTGGTAACCCAGATAAACGCAAAGGTATTAACGCAAATACATCTTGCACATACGGACCAGAACTATATGATTTTGATGTGATAGAATTACGTAATGGATTTACCGTATTTTTAGAGTTTGCTATTTCTGTTATCGAATAGAGTTGGTTATTTGTTAATTTGGTATAATCAGTTACAGCTAAAGTATTATAAGCACGTTGTCCAGTTACTGGGTCGCATATAATATTAGAAGGATTTGCATAAGATGGTAATGCTATATTTGTATCTCGCGGCGTTACGGTAACTAAACTATCATTCAAATGATTTTGATTGAAGTCGTCTAAGCATATCAAAAAATAATTATATAGGTTTGTGCTTACGGTAGTATCACCTACTATATTGATAGGGTCTAGTCCAGAACCATATTCAGATAAAACATATTCCACAGAATCACGATAACCCAAAATCCAACCTAATGTCGCATCCCATGTTGTGTTTTGTACACTTGATGCTCCAACATAACATTTTACAAAACTATAAGGGTCATAGAAAACTACACGATAATCTTTCGCACTATATATTTTATTTATAGTTAAACGAATATTTGTATATTCTATGCCATTTATTGTTTTTATCTCAATATATGAACCTTTCGTTTCAGCGTTATTATTTAACGCAATATTCATAGCTAAAAGTAAATTAACACGGGTATATGATATCGGAGTGCCTGATAAATTAATGTATGGAATTTCTATTTTAATATTGTTATATGATGAAGCAACTCCATCTTGAAACGGAATTAATTCAAAATAACAAGATTTATCATTTAATATTATTTCAGCCTGTTCGACCGGTATATTTCCCGTAATTATTTTATATGAACCATTAGTAGATAAAATAGTATTATTAATATATTGTCTTGACTTTACTAGTGTTTGATTTAAATTCATACTTACATCTACCATCGATGGATCTATATGTAAATATTTATACCAACTTACATTTCTATAATCAGTAATTTTATTAGAAGACGACCCGACCATATCAACAAATTGAATTGAATAATCATTTTGAGTTAAATATTTATTAATAACAATAGTTAATGTTGCTGACAATATTCCGGGTATAATAGACGGTTCTGTAACAAAAGTTGTCCCTTTAAAAATTGTATTCCCGTCTTTATCTTGATAATTAAGAAATGCGTTTGTTATAGCTGTCGCTAATTCATTATAAAAATAAGGGTAACCATCAGGTTTAACTGGAGGAAATGGTATATTATAACTAATATCGCTGGAAACACTATACCCATTACCTCTACCATAAATAGTCGCTAAATATGAATTATTAGGAAATGTGTAACCAGATTTATAAGCAAATGATATATCAAATATATTTTGACTACCACTCAATAGTAGACCTGACAAAGAATTCGTTTTATCAACAGTATTATCATTAGTTGCGGTATGTTGATATATTCTATAAATGTTTGTATTGGTAACGTTGCTTATATTGAAGTTATTCAAAAATCCAGTAGATTGATTATTTGATAAATCAATTAAATAATTTGGCTGATCTATAGATTTAGTTATATCTATATTTAAATTGAAATAACTGGTTGAGTCAATACTAGCAGGTAGTGTAGTAATATGAATATCGCCACCATTACTAGCATCTATAATTCCGTTGTTTATAGCAGATAAATATTCAGTTAATGTATAACCAATTATATTCGAATTTTTTATGAAAATGAAATAATTATTGCTTATGTCAAAACCTTGTTTTACACAATTAAGTTTGATACTTGGAATATTCGTTGAAATGTCATAATATGACGATTGTTGTTTTACAGGAGAGGTGTCAGAAATAATATTATTACATTCATATGAAATATCAGTAAATTGAAAACAAGAATTACCGCCGGACCAAATATCAGAACTAAGAGCAGGATCTTTTGGAAAAGAAACTAATATTTTTGAATTAGGCATATTATTTGTTGTTGTTCTATTAGTTTTTAAGGCTAACTGAAAAAATGATTTATCAAAATATCCGACCATATTAGTATCAAGCGTAGTAGCTGATACATCAAATCTTTGTATATATGAATAATTAGCATCTAAATATTGATTAATTGAAATTTGATTACTAATATCAGATATTAATTCGGAACGTGTGTAAGTTCCTGTAGGAAGTGAAAAACTGATATTAAATGAAAAGTCGATTACAGATGAGTTATTAAATTCATAAGAGCCTATGTATTTATAAACAGTAAAATAATTATTTTTATTAGTCAACGGATATATTCTATTATTAATATCATTAAGTGAAGTGTCTCGATATCTTTGTAATAGATTAGAGTTTATTAGATAAGGTGTATATATTCTATTAGCAAATCCTAAAAATTCTCCTATACTTGGAACCCTACTAGGTGTAGTTGTTCCTTGACACCGAGATAAATCTGAGGTAAATGGAGATATGTAAGATATATCTGGAAATATCAATTGATAACTTGTTTCATTATATTGTTTATTAATATCTATAGTAGTTGTCATTAATGATGTAAACGAATTATAATTAATATCGGTAGTCCCAAAGCTAACATCTGTATAAGTATTTTTTATAGTCGATATGCTATTTTTTATAGTATTAGCTAAGTCAGTTGGACTATAATTTCCAGGCGAAACAAAAATCATATAATCATGATTTCCATTATCTATTCCAGGAGAATTTCCCTTTAAATAAAAAAAATTACTGCCATAGTTTGTGCTAATTGTATACCATGTATATGGGATTTGTATAGAGTATAATTTCATAGATACGACATCCTTAAGCGGTTCAGATAATTGAAGTGTAAAATTAGTAGAAAGAGATTGTCTATTTTCACGGTATTGACTATCAATACTTATTACGCGTTTAACGGTTTGTTGTAAAAGGGGGTTTAGTTTGTCTTGTGAATAATCAAGAGTTTTTGTATATCCTAATGTACCTCCATAAGCATAATCTGCATTAGTTTTTATTTTTGCTTCTGTATCTGCTGCAGATTTTGCAGCTGTTTGTTGTTCTTCTGTTCCAGTAAACCCTTCAACTATATTTTGTTTAAAAATATTCTGAAATCCCTCCTCATCTTCTTCTTCCTGGTTTTCGTCATCTGAAACATCAAAAAAACGCTTATAAATGTCATTAAAGAATTGTGCCAATTGATTACCAGATTCATTCTGTAAGGTCTCGTATTTATTTATTAAAAATAGAAGTTTAGCTTCAAGTTCTCTATCAGTTGGATTATTTACGTCCAATATATCGTAAAGTTCTTTGTCTGTATAACTTGAAACATTATAGATATCTTCATGAGAACGTTTTTGATTATTCATTTATTTTATTCTTTTATAGTATTCAGTTATAAAACAAATTTTATATCTATAAAGTCCATCTATTTAATTAGACGATTCTTAAACATTTTACCAATAAATTTTACTAAATCGAGAACCGGAGTCATTCGATACAGCATATCTGTTGGAAATGATTTTAAACCTTGGCCTCGTTTCATATGTTTATTTCCATTAAAACATAGAATATCGAAAACCTTCATTATTCGTTCTTCTTCATCTGTCATTTCACTACGGTCGATGCGATTTTTGCCTATAAATACATAGCGATTATAATTGCCGTTATCATAAACAAAATATTTACCCAAAATGGAATGATTTCTAACCATACCAACGCCCATTATTTTATTTGTATCGTTGTTCATTTCTAAAATAAACATAATAGAATCAGTATTTATTTGACTGGAAATAGGCTCAGGGCTACAATATATACAACCAATCTCAGGATGTGAATCTCGATAAAATTGGTTTTCTTTCCAAGTTGAATTATTAAATCTCGACGTCATTAGATGATTATTATATTCCTTTCGAAATTCTCTAAGACGTTTGCGATATAGACGTTTTTGTGTAGGAACTATTGTGCAATTGGTTGGCGCTTCGTTCATTTTTTGTATATTTTGAGAACCTTTACCGTGGTCCTCAAAATTCAATTTTTTATCTTGCTAAAAAGGATAAATAAACCAAAAATAGAAACATCGTTTTTGTTGTTTCGCTGACTATATGTTTTATATAATTTTTTGAATAGTGATATTTACTCACCAATAATAAATCGTAAAATGATTTGGCATAAATAAGAGGTATAATAAGAGCTAGTTTAAACCCAAACATATTATGAATATCTATCATAGTCATTATAACATTCAATAAAAATAGAAATTTCGATAATTGTAATGTTCTTGTATGGCCAAAGACAACGGGAATAGTGGGTATTTTATGTTCTCTATCGCCATCTATATCACAAATATCCAATAATAATTCGACATTTAGAGAACCGAAAAAAATTTGTCTAGCCAAAATAAAAACCAATTGAGTATTTGAACCAAATTTAGCTATAGCAAGTCCAGTAAAAACTGGCGACATGGATATTAGCCCAGAACAAGAAAGATTTTTTAATAAAAATATACGTTTCAAAACGGGAGTATATAAAAGTATATTCAAAATGGCAACTTGTAACCACCCAAACAGATTGACAGGTAAAAATAAAAATCCCAGTATTTCAGTAAAGAATATCATTATAATTGACGCAATAATGGCATCCTTTCTGGTTAATTCACCGCTAATTAAAGGACGTGATGGATTATTTATTTTATCTATTTCATAATCAAAGACATCGTTGACGGTCATGCTTGTAGACATCACGAATAATGATATTATTATACTAATATAAAATCGAGGTTTTTGTAAAATATTGATGGATGGATTCACTAGCCACCCTCCTGTGGTTGATAATAATGCAGAAGGTAAAATATTTTTAGGACGAATGAGTTTTTTAAAGGCAGACATTTTATTATTTGTTTGAGACACAAATGTTATTTTTGACATATGCAAATTGTGCATCGTTGATAATTGTGTGTTTACAAAAAAACTATTCGCCTGTTTACAAAATAGAATAAATAAAAAAATGAATAATTTCATATCTACCGAATATTAGTGATATAATTTTATGTAATTTTGGTCAACATAAAATTATTTTAGAATTGAAATATTACACCAGATTGATTCACCGTTCCACTTATATCTATAAATGGTCCGGTTATAGCTTGTGTTGTTGTATTTTGAGTTTGGGTTTGTTTTCCAAAAACCATGTTTCCTTTTGGAATGAATACATTAGCATTCATAGAGACATCACTATTCAAATATGTTTTTGTTGATATATAGAAGTTATTTGAACCATTCCAATTGCAATCAATATTGTTATTCACGGTTAATGCATAACTAGAATCACTTAAATAAGACTGTAAATCAGTAGATTTAACCAAAGAAACCATACCACTTTTATTTGAATTCAGCGTCATCGAAGCTACATCTAATAATAATACATTATTTGAATTGGTAGCTTTAAAATTATAGCCGCGTATGTCTGTAGATGTCCCATTAGTAATAATGTAGCTTGCTGACAGATTTGTTCCGTCCTGAATTTGTATTCCTGTTCCATAAGAGCTAGTGACTATTGTGTTTCCGGCATTTAATTGAATGATTTTTGATTTTACAAGTAAATTTTCAGTATTTGCAAATGTAACATTTCCTTGTATATTAATTTTATCTTTATAATTACCCAAATTTATAGTTGATGGACTATCCATTACATAAGTATAGCTACGAATATTTATAGTTTTACCGGTTGAACCATAAGAACCTAATGTTATAGTATCTGCGGATGTGTCATAACACGGCGACATTATAGGTTTAGTTACAAAAAGATTACCACCTATAGATACGTCACCAATAGTACTTAATCTGCCATTCAAACTTAAATCTTCACCTATAATTAATTGGTAATTATTAACGGTTGTATTTATGATATTTTGATTTTGTGCTTGTTGTACGATTAAATTGCCCTTCAATAACAAATTTCCATTCATAGTTGAATCACCCAGTACAAATAATCGACCACCCAAAGATACATCAGAACCTACTATTACTCTGTTATTAAAACTAGAATCGCCTGTTTGTACAGATGTTCCTTGCACAAATAATCGACCACCCAAAGATACATCAGAACCTACTATTACTCTGGTATTAAAACTAGAATCGCCAGTTTGTACAGATGTTCCTTGCACAAATAATCGACCACCCAAAGATATATCAGAACCAACAATTACACGCCTATTAAAACTTGCATCGCCGTTCTGAACTGATGTTCCTTGCACAAATAATCTTCCTCCCAACGATACATCTGAACCTACGATTACTCTGGTATTAAAACTTGCATCGCCGTTGACAAATAGTTTTCCTGGTATTTGAACTAGTGTAGAATTGCCGCCGACGGTTATTGTAGATGTAGTTGTTCCCATAGTAATAAATTGAACAGTATCATTCAATAAATAAAAATACTGATTTAATGTTCTAAGTTGACCAGAACCATCAATTATAATATCACCTGTTATTTTCATATTACCAGATACGTCAAGAACATTATTATTCGCTCGGTTAAATAGATTGGGGTAATAACCATAAAATATTTTACTGTAGCCAGAAGAAGAATTTGTAATATAACTACTTGAAACATCGGCTATTACAAACGAATTTAAATCTGGCATAAAAATACTTCTCAAGTTCTGGGTTGTATTTGTTATAAGATTAGCAACACCGGATGTATTCAATAAAGAAGAAGGCACTATTTGCCAGGTTTGTGACCCATTTATTGTATATAATATTACCCCATTATCTCCAACTACTATACCGTTTAATAAGTCATAAATATAGACACTACGTAAGTTATAAGTATTAACACCTGTTGTAATATTTGTCCACAAAGGCATACTATTCGATGCTGTAGTTGTATATGAAATAATTCCATTTCCAACCGCTACCGCATAATTATTATCAAAACAATAAATTGAATTATATGTATATTGTGTATTAGTAGCTGTTGTTGCAGTTGGAGTTGAAACAGAAATATTAATTTTCTGGATACCATTTCCAACTAAAAACATGAAATCACCACTACCATCACTATCATTAATAGTGCTTAAACTTACAGTTATTGTTGGTAAAGCAGTTGAAATGTTAACTCCACTACTGCCAATTAAATTAATATTATAATATAATAGTTTATATGATACACCAACGGTCTCACCTATAAAAACATTAAACGTAGAATCAGTTGATTTATAAGTTAAATACACAGTTTTCAACTGAATTCCTTCTGTTTGTTGAAAGGAAAAAATAATTGGATACCAATTTACACCACCATTATTTGTATAATATTGGTACGCACCACTTCCTTTATCGATAAATATGGCATAATTATCGTCATATGGGTATACGCAAAGGTCATTTTTATTACTAAATAAACTGGTATTTGAGAAAGAACTAGAACTAGACCAAGTTTGACCACCATTAGACGTATATAGTATTCTAGTATTATACGGGTTGGAAACAGTATATGGTGTTCCAACTGCGTATCCTCTCAATTTATTTAGTTTAGAAAATTTCATAGATAATATTTCAGAATTAGTTGAAATAACGTTTGTTAATTCACCATTTCCAATACGGGTTGCTCCATTTATATCAAGAATGTAATCTTCAGATTTTGGGGAATATGTATTAAACCCTGTTGTTGTTTTGTATTTTACTTCACTATTTCCAGATATCATTAATTGTGATGGTACATAATTACCAGCATTTGAAGTAATTCCAATACTTCCCATACTTCTATTGTAATCTTTTGAAAAAATACCACCTCCTAACGATAACCCCATTTTATTTGGAGCGGTAATATTTATAAATGTATTAGAAGTATTATTATTAGCGACAAAAGTCGCTGCTTTTCCAGTTTTCGAATTACTATTTTGATAATAATCGTATAAAAATGTAGAATTAGACGCATCATAAACAGTTAAATATTCATCCATAATTTTGCTATGAATACCTGTACCTGTCATAACAACATTTGTGCAAGATATGTCAGTAAACCCACCAGAATTCAATATATTTGACCCACCAGAATTCAATATATTTGACCCAGACGAATCTATGTATAATTTTTTGTTTGATGAAATTATAGTATTTCCTAAAACCGAATTTAATTGATTATCTTCAATTGAACGAATAATATTAGAACCAGAAGAATCTATTAATAAGGAACCTCCAAGACCAGTAATAATATTAGTGTTACCAGTATTTGTACTTATAATTGTATTGCCATTACTACTTGATAAATTGGTAGATTTTGATGATATATTTATTATTCCGCTGGTAGAATTTATATTTATGTTATTTGATTCTGACGTAATGGTAGATATTGGATTTGTGCTATTTAATACATTATTATTGTAAAAACCAATACGTGATGACAAACCATTAATTTCAGATGTTATTCCCCTTCCTGTGGTTGTTTCGGCAATAATATTTTTTATATTTGCTCCCGAAGTGCGAATTCTTAGTATATTATCAGTATCGCCATTTACATCAAGATATGCCGATGGGGTTCCGGTGTTTATACCTATGTAATTATTATTACTATATAAATAAGGTCTAGGTTCATTAACTCCAAGATAAAGTTTATTTTTTAAAATAATATCTGGAGCCGTTATCTGTGCTTTAACAGTTAAGGTTGAACCTACTGATAAAGTTTGTGTTATTTCGGCAGTTCCAGTAACTACAAGAGCACCATCGATATTTGCTTGAGTCAAGTTAACTTGTCTAAGAAGTAAACTATCCGCAACTAATGTTCCAGCAGATAGATTATGCAATTGGTCAGATTTATAAATTCCTCCATATTTTTTCCAATTATTATTAGACATATTATATAAAGAAGACCGGATTTTATTTTTGATGATAAATCGTATCATCAAAAATGCTTGTTTCTAAATTAATTATTATTTTTCTTTGTTCTCCTGTTTCCTCTTTTCTTTGATTTTGATAAAATGAATTTATAAATATTGGCATATTCATCAATCAAGAGATCAATCATATTTGTATAAAAATGTCGAAATGAATTTCTTTTGGTTTTTATATCTTTAATTGAGAACCAATCAATTTCACTTTTTTCAAATATACGAGTTTCGTATAATAATTTGTGGTCCATTTTTTTCCAAACAAATCGATGTATATTATTATAATATTTTGTCAGGTTCTCATCATATTCTAAAAAAAACACGTGTATGTGGTAATCCTCATAACATAATTTATAGACCCCGCCATTCTTTTTAATCAGATTCCCCAATTCCTTTTGATTTCCTAATATACCCATCATTTCTTCACTGCCTTCACGAAGAGCGGCTTTATAAATAGGTTCTTTATTTTCAACGCCTCCGCCAAAATCAGACCATCCAGGAGCACTTTTTTCCATTTCACACTCTTTTCCGAATAAAAACAGGAGTTCTCCATTATGTATTGTAACTGGTAAAATACTTGCCGCAACCATTATAATATATCACTAGAAATTTCTACTAGGAATATAATTTCTTATATGCTTTTGCCGATATTCGTTTATATTTTGGAGTACCTCGTATCTTCATATATTCCCTAGCGCGGATATATGCCGCCTCAATACCTCGACGGTCTACTTTACACGTGTTTCTTCTACAGATTGGAAATGTTTTATTTGGACCTAAAAAACATCTATTACCGCATTTTTTTAACATAACTGTTCTCTCGTGATATCCGGGTTGAGCCTCTTTCCAACCGCGTAAAAAAGTACCACGCCCTTTAGTACGAGTTTTGTTTTTCATAGTTTTTGATTTTTTAGATACAAATTGTGATTTTTTAGTTTTATTTAGACCTAAATGACTGCGCATCGGTTTATATTAACCTTATATTTTTAATTTCATTTTCTTGTTTTTTTGGTATAGACTCTGAATCGTATGTTTCCTCCATTAATTCTGCACCTTTTCTCTGCTGATTTGAATGAGCTGCCATCTCACTATATTTATGAATAGTTTTATAAAACTCTACAACCTTCGGATTTGCTCTTATTCTATCTGGTATAAAATCTGATAAATAAAGTCCCTCTAATGATTTAATTCTCGAAAGTGCAACATATGTTTGACCATATTCGAATATACTTTGTCCAATATCCATCTCCGCAATAGATAATGTAGCTCCTTGTATTTTATGAATAGTAAGAGCCCAAGCTAAACAAAGAGGATATTGCCCAATAGCCAACATAGGATAATCATCAGATTGCCAATAATGTATTCCGATAATTTTAGTTATACCTGTCGAGAACCTTACTTTTATAAGTGGCGGCTGACTAGTTTCAAATATGTCTTCAACAATACCTTGAGAACCATTACATATACCATTATCCATATCTAGATTTATATTACACATAACGGCCGAACCCTTTTTCAAACGTAGAACTTGTGGACACGGCATAGAACCTATCAAAATATCTAATTCGCGTTCTCTATCTGTTTCCGAAAGCTCTTTACATTTATCAATCGCATCTACTGGAATTGGCTTTGTTGAATCAATAAAAGAGACACAATTACTTTTACGAATAGCCTCGAATACATACTCTTTTTCCTTTATTTTAGAGAACATTTGACTGTTTACAAAATCGGTTTTTGCACGTAGCGCAAATAATTTAGTGGGAATACACCCATTCAATTTCTCGGTCTCATATTCGCGTTTCACATAACCTTTCAAAATTTCCTTGTTTTTGTCTGATAATTCACCTACCCGTATTTCGTTCAACATATTAACATAAATGGGGTCATTTTGTCGAAAAATAGTTTTTAATTCAATATGGTTTTCTGGTTTAAATATACTTTTCCAAATAGGCGATTCAAAACAAAAGAGCTCTGTATCTTGTTCGCCGGGTGTTCCAACCGGAGGTAATTGAAAGAAATCTCCAGTAAAGATGACTTGCATACCACCAAAAGGTAAACTAGACTGTTTTGCTGAACGAGCAATTTCTTCTATAATTTCTAGAACTTTTTTAGATAACATGCTGACTTCGTCCAAAATAATACCTTTTGCTTTTCGCCACTGTTTCATAGCGTATTTATTACGTAAAACCGACATGACAACTGTTTTTTTATCACCTTTTGCTAATTTTATTCCGCTCCAAGAATGTAATGTTCTTGCATTACAATTCAATAAAACTGCGGCGCATCCGGTCATAGCACATATAGGAATATGTTTATTCGTTAATAAATTATATTCATGGAAGGTTTTTATAAGATGCGTTTTACCACTGCCTCCTGGACCAGTAATAAAGATATTTTCACCGTTTTTATATTTTTCAAAAGCAAGAAGCTGTTCTGATGAAAATCCGAATAGGTTTATACTATAGTTACTATTAGTATTATTAATATTATTACTACTAACAGAGTCATTGTTAAGAAGTGTAACTCGTTTAATCTGTTCATTTTCCATTTGTTTTTATTGAAATCAATAAACGATATTATTTATTTCAATTTTATTCGTGTTCTACTTCTAGACAGAATGAAAAATCATCATTTAAATTGTGATTCAAAGTTATAACGCTTCCGTTCTCACTCAGTAATTTTATATTTAGTTTTAATAAATCAATAGTTCCAGTATAGCTACGTTTATCACTTACTAATAAGCCATTAAATTTATTTACAGGCATAACTGTTCCATAACTATATTTTGAGCTATCCAAACTAATTCTCGCAATTATATTTTTGTTTATAAAAGAACCGGCTATTGGTGAAATAAAAGAGTTTTGATTTCCTTTATTAAATTCATCAATTGCTAAATAAAGGTATCGCGGACCAGTCAAATTAATATATTTTTCAGATGTGTATATTATAGGATTATTATTGTCACCAATAATCGTATATGTTGGATTGCGAAAACCTAAAATCCAACCTAATTTATATCTGAAATTATATTTGTCTGCCATGCCTTTATCATTAACCGTGAAATCTATAATAAAATCTGAACCGTTGCTATAAAATTGCATATTGCTTCCTGATAATTGACTTCTTAAATCCCCGTCTCCTGAAGGGTTTATTAATTTATCAAAACAAACGTTTAACGCACTCTTCAACGCGTCTGCATTATACTGACCATCTGGTACAGTTATTAAATACATTTTATTTTTATTGCTAGTATTTGTTATTTGAAAACTATTATTACCTAAAGATGAACTTATATTATAAAAAGTCATAGGTAATTCCATAGACACTATACTCATAGTTTTTACATCAGGTATGCGTTCAGGTAATGTAATATTATAATCGGTTGTTTGTAAATAGTTATATTCATCTCTAAATTTAGTATCAATATTTACATATTTTGTTTTTGTTGGTTTTGAAACATTTGACATTATCATATGACTACCATATTGTGTAGTTTTTGGTGCTAAAAAAAGTTCATTATATTCTGACATATTATAATATAATGTTTTATAAAATTACTGTTAATAAAACTTATTTATATAAAACTGAATATTGAAAGGTTCCGGGTACAAGAGTTGAGTTAGTTTGACTGGCAACTGGTCCAGATGCACCATCAATCCCAGCAGGACCAGTTGGCCCAGTTGGCCCAGTTGCTCCAAGTTCTCCGTCAATTCCAGCAGGGCCGGTCGGACCAATTTCTCCGTCAGAACCTGGAGGACCAGGGGCTCCTTGTTGACCATCAGCACCAGGAGGACCGGCAGGTCCAATTACACCAGCAGGACCAATCGCACCAGCAGGACCAGCAGGACCAGCAGGACCAGGAATACCAATAGTACCAGAAGTTCCAGCCGAACCAATAGGGCCCATAGGACCAATTGCACCCGCAGGGCCAGAAGGACCAGCAGGACCAATTGCACCAGCAGGGCCAGCAGGACCAATCGCACCAGCAGGACCAACCGCACCAGCAGGACCAGCCGGACCAATCGTACCAGCAGGGCCAGCAGGGCCAATCGCACCAGCAGGACCAGCCGGACCAGTCATTAAACTATCATACATACTACTAATATCATCGTTAGTTAAAGCGCCATCATATACTGTAAAATTTCTTACTTGTATACCATCATCTTGATAATGCCAAGGGTCTCCAATATATAACGTAGAATTAGCATCAGGTTTTGTTATACTACCGTAATCTACGGTGGTAATTTGCGCTCCATTAAAAAAATATTTAAAATTGTTGTTATTAAACACTAATGTTACAAAAAGAGGTTCAAATAAACTAGGTGCATCAGTATTTACACCATTATTGCCGTCACCATTAGTTGAAAATCTTATATGAAGTTTAGTCGTGTTATCTGGAAAAACCCAAACAGCAGGATTACGATCTCCATCGTTACAACAATCATTACCTGTTTTTGTTACATGCAAAATATTTCTCCACTGGTTCGTTACGTTTTTAATTCTTAACAAAAAAGAATATGAAATACTGTTATATTGAGAAAATTCAAAAGAAGATAATTTAGCATTAAAACCGTTCTGTTTTATAGTATACCAACTATTTTTTGTGTCTGGACATACCCACGTTTTATTAATATTCGTTAAAGCTTCTTTTCTATAACTATGCAAATAGTAATATATTACTAAAAGTAGTAATATTAATGATAATAATATTATAGTAATATTGTTAAACCCCTTCATCAATTATCAAAATAAATTTTATATATAATTCTTATATAAAAATTATTTAGCTCCACTACAACTACTGCAATTTGATATAGGCAAATAAAGACTAAATTTTTTTGGTTGGGTTATAAATATTGGCGTTGAAACATACTTTGGTCTTGATGGTATATTGGTGGATAAATTATCTATTAATGGCGATGTTCCTTTATAAGTATAACTATTATTGGTAAAATTCATTTTAATCATAATAAAAAATTGAACGTTTTCGCGGTATATAATTTGACCATAAATTATTATAAATGGAAAACCAAGGATATATATGCGGTAGTTGTAACAAAAATTATAAAGAAAAATTCAACTTTGATAGGCATAAATTATGTTGTGAATTCTTCCATAAAACACAAAGAGAACGACATAACGAAATAGATATCTCGAATGATTCTCTTCCAACACAACGGGAAATGTACACGTTGATGCAAGATTTAGTTCTCAGGATTGATAAATTGGAAAAGGAAAATGCCAAATATAGGCAAATGCATAATAAAAAGATAAATATAATAGATTGGTTAAACACAAAAACTGTGCCTCCGTCTATTTTATTTTCAAAATGGGTTATAGAACATCTATTCTCACATGTGAAAGATAACTTAGATGTGGTATTTTCATGTGACCTTATGACTGGCGTTTTGAAAACATTCGAAAAAACGATTGAATCCATGAATGAAACTATAAATGAAGAATTACCTATTCGAGCAATAGAGGGAAAAAATGTCTCATTCTATATCTTTGATTATCCTATTAAATCGCAAAATCAAAAAGAAGGCGCAATCGATGTACAACCGAGGTGGTTTAAAATATCGAACTCTGATTTTGACCGTTATTTGGCAAAACTAGACCACCAATTCTTAGTAGATTTCAATCGCCACTGGTTTAGTGTTCATAAGGAAAAAGTGGAAACGGATGAAAGTTATAAAGATAAATATATTAATTATTACAAAGCAATATTGGGTGGAGATAGAATGTCAGATGAAACGCGATATAATAAAATCCGCCATAAATTACATGAAAAAATTAAAAAGCGAATTAATTCTATAACCGAAATAAACATAGAATAAATTTATTTGCCCTATCCAATAACAGGATTTCTAGACATTTGTTTCCAAAATTGTAGCCTAGATAATGCGTTTTTATGTAATTCCACCGATTTTTGTTTAGAATAATCTGTAATAAAAAGTCCATCTTCATTATGTCTTAAAACGCGTTTATTGAAAATTTCTTCTGCTGCGTCAATCGCCTGTGTAATATCACCATGTTTTTGTGTCATATGATAAATCATACACCTATCTACATCATATGCAGTTAATAAATCAGCTTCGCGAACTATATGATAGGCTCGTTGATAACCACCCAGGTTAGGAAATCCGTTTTTTTTCACAGTAGAGTAAGACATAGTGGCTATTATATTTTTAATCATATTTATATCATTCTGGGTTATGCAAGTTGTTTCTTTCGATAAATCGCAATCTTCTTCGCAAAAAATACCCTTTTTATTCAGAAACTTATCAATTTCTATTATTCCAAGGTTCTCATCGACATATTTTTTATCTGCCATATCGTGTAGAGCGGCTGTTATATAAATTAGTCTTTCTTGGTTTTTTAGAATTGGATACGTGGCAACTTCGGATTGATAAATTTGGTTAGCGTAAAATAAAACATTCATACTATGTGAAATACCATGCGACTCATCAATATTATGTTTAGCTACGGTTAGCATAACATATTGAAAAATTCTACTAAAAAGATTCGTCATTGTTATATATTGATATCATTTTGTTTCTATACTTGTTAAAAAATTGAATTTAGTAAAGTAGAATAAAATAATTTATAACCACATAAACTAATTACGATGTCGAATCTACCAGTACCGGGAAGGTCTAATTATTTGGCTCTTCTAAATTACCATCCTCGTGATAAACACATTTCTTTCGAAGAAGGGCCGCATATTTATACTGTTTGTGGAGAACGAGGAACATATAAATCAGTAACAACATGGAATCACAGTCATTTTTCGCATTTTGACGCAGATAAAATAATAGATAATATGATATCGAGTGGTAAATTAAACGACCCAAATAATAAATATCATGGAATGACAAAACCAGAAATAAAGGCGCTATGGGAAAAGAATGGCGCTGCAGCATCAGGTTCTGGAACAAAAATGCACGAAGATATTGAACACTATTATAATGGAATGACGGTAGAAAACGATAGTATTGAATTTTCCTATTTTCTGAATTTTGTAAAAGACCATCCTGAACTAAAGCCATATAGAACAGAATGGATGGTTTATTACGAAGAGCTTATGATTTCCGGGTCGATTGATATGGTATTTGAGAACCCAGATGGAACAATCCGTATTTATGATTGGAAACGATGTAAAGAAATCAAAAGCGAAGTGGAATTCGGAAAATATGCACATACTACATGTATATCACATTTACCTGATGTGAATTTTTGGCATTATGCTTTACAATTAAATGTTTACAAAACTATTCTGGAACACAAATATGGGAAGAAAGTAACGCAGCTATGTTTGGTGTGTATTCATCCAGACAATTCCTATAAAAATTATGAATGTATTGAAGTTCCCATTTTAGAAAAAGAAATAAAGGATTTGATGGAACTACGGTTGAAGGAAGTTGAACAAATAAAGCAAAAGAAAACGTCTAATTATAAAAGAATATAGAAAAACCGTCTACTCTAACTATATTATCATGAACATATTTTGGTTTATTTATTTTAAAATAGCCCATTTTTTTTTGAAAATCCATCAATTCTTTTTTAAAAAACTCGAACAACCACTCGTTTTAGATAAGACTACTCAATATATTGAGAACCAAAAAACCCGGTTTTTAAAGGCGATTGAGTACCCTAAAAATTCAAATATAGATTCTCTTTTTTATTCCAAGAAAGAATTCCAAGAAATGTTGATTGATGAAACGAACTCATTAGAGAGTACTTGGAAAACAAGAATATTGTGCGAAAATACACCCCGCGGAAATATTATAATGTATTTTGATGCCTACAAAATCGGATTTTCTTATTATGCTGATACTGCTATACCATATAATGTTCTCAACGCAGTTGCGATGAAATATGTATCTGTATATAATTGTCATGACTTCTTTTTAGATAATGAAATAAAGGATTCCCCATTAATAAAAATCCACATCGAAGAAGAACCAAAAGCAATTAATCAAGAAATAACTAAGAAAAGAAACGACAAAAGAAAAATGTTAGAGGATGCGCCATTTGCAAAACTCAAAAATTATAGTAAAAATACAAAAAATACGAAGGAATCGAAGGACGCAAAGGACACAAAAGAACCAGCAAAGGATGAAAAAAAAAAAGACTACAATCGTAATCGGTTTATTTGTTTGGGAAAAATTACCAATTTTCAAATAATAAAAAAACAGAAACGAATATTTCATGGGAATGGTTTCAAAACAAACCTACTAGATGGTGTTAAAACAGAAGGCGAATTGCAAAAAACAGTCATGAATTATCGTGATTACAAGAATATTTTACGTTCAGCAAAATCTAATTAGCAACCATTTTTGATTTCCATTTTAAATACCCTACTGATTTTTTTAATTGAAACGACATACCAAGATGAGAGTCGGCTATTAAAATAGCTTTTTGTTCCTTTTCAGTTAACGTTTCCAGATACTGTTTTTGTAATTTTTGTTCGGTTTCATCAGTAGTAGTATCAATTAGTTTTTCCATATTAATAATACTATTCATTATAATATTATTAATAATTCAATTTTATAGATGATATAAAATGATGTATTTTTTAAGGTCTATCCATGTTTTTGTATCCATTTGGATACAAAAACGTGGTTAGCTGCTATCTCTTTCACGGACGAATTTCATTCGTCCACGAATAGAGATTAACAGTTTGCTCTAAAACCATCAAATGGAACGCCTTGCATACTTCGTTTTCTTTTAAAAAAATCCACATCATTAACAAGGCATTTTTGCTGTTTTTGTAATAAATAATTCCCCTGCGAGATAGGGATGAAAGTGTTGGCAGGTTTAGTATATAAATTATTCTTTTTTCCTTTATTATAAATACTAGAAGAAGATGTAAAAAGTTTTGTATTTGCGGTTCCGTTGACTGTTGTTGAACATAATGAAGGTGTCGCCGATATCATATTAGTATCTGTTAGGTTACATATCAACGTTTTTTTAGTCAAATTGTCGATATAATCACTTTGACGATTAATATGATTATCATCAGGTTTTACATTATTATGTTTTACGCATTTACATTTACTAGTCAAATTTTCCATACAAAGATTATATTTTGTTTCAATCATTCCTGATGTATTTAATACTGATGATTTAATAATATCGTTATCATTCATAGTAACCGAAATAGGATTTACAGCTAATATTAATTGCGATTTATCAAATTTACCACAGCAACCGCCATGACCACATGGCACATTACCCTTCATCGGTGTTTTTAATAAAGTTCTCGAAAGACTAGTTTGTCCTACATATCCTTGGTTGCGTAATGTTCCATTCAAAGAAAAATTGGGCTTATTTACACTCATATTATTATATTTAACTTGGGATTTACGTTTTAATGTTACGATTGACATGTTGTTATATATATATGATATCAAAATATTATTACTACAAGCGTAATAATATTTCTAAATAAAAATTTTGGTCTATCCATATTTGGATACAATTTGCCGGATAACCCATATGCCTATTTCATGTATAGGCCTTTAATTCAAATTATTTATTATGGATTTTAATTCGTCTATTTCTTTCTTATTATTTTTTATTTCTTTTTTTGCTTCCTGTAATTCTTTTATTAATACACCAATCAATCCAGTATAATTAACTGATTGTAATTGTTCTCCATCTTTTTTACCATTTACTAAAAATGGATAATGTTCTGCTAATTCGTGAGCAAAAAGACCAATATCTGTTTGGTTTGATTTTTTGTTATAGTAAATAATTGGGTTCAGATTGTCAACAGTAAATGTTTCATCCAAAGCAGCTGCGTTTTCTTTAATTCTATAATCTGATGTTGTAGACCAATTAGTCGATTTAGCTGAACCATTTATATTCAATAGATAAGCTACGTCAAATGTTACACCATTACCTATTGTTACATAATTGGGAAAATTAACACACGTCGACCCTGAGCCAGAGTTATGAGAGACACTATTAGTAAACATACTAACAGTAGTGATACCTTTCACAAATAAATTACCGTTTATAGAACTATCTCCAAATACAAATAACCTACCTCCCAAAGAAACATCCGAACCAACTATGATACGTGAATTGAAACTTGCATCACTTGTTATTGCGTTTCCAAATAAGGTTGTTCCAAATACAAACAATCTTCCTCCTAATGATACATCCGAACCAACTATTACACGAGAATTGAAACTTGTATCCGCAACATGCACGGAAAATCCTGAAACAAACAATCTACCTCCTAATGATATATCTGAACCAACAATCACACGTGAATTGAAACTTGCATCACTTGTTATTGCGTTTCCAAATCCGGTTGTTCCAAATACAAACAATCTGCCACCTAAAGAAACATCTGAACCTACTATTACGCGGGAATTGAAACTTGCATCACTTGTTATTGCGTTTCCAAATGCAGTTGTTCCCCGAACAAACAATCTGCCACCCAAAGAAACATCCGAACCTACTATGACACGTGAATTGAAACTTGCATCACTTGTTATTGCATTTCCAAATGCTGTTGTTCCAAATACAAACAATCTGCCACCCAAAGAAACATCCGAACCTACTATTACGCGGGAATTGAAACTTGCATCATTTGTACTTGTTATTGCATTTCCAAATATTGTTGTTCCTAATACAAACAATCTGCCACCTAAAGAAACATCTGAACCTACTATTACACGGGAATTGAAACTTGCATCACTTGTTATTGCGTTTCCAAATAAGGTTGTTCCAAATACAAACAATCTGCCACCTAAAGAAACATCTGAACCTACTATTACGCGTGAATTGAAACTTGCATCACTTGTTATTGCGTTTCCAAATCCGGTTGTTCCAAATACAAACAATCTGCCACCTAAAGAAACATCTGAACCTACTATTACGCGTGAATTGAAACTTGCATCACTTGTTATTGCGTTTCCAAATGCAGTTGTTCCCCGAACAAACAATCTGCCACCCAAAGAAACATCCGAACCTACTATGACACGTGAATTGAAACTTGCATCATTTGTACTTGTTATTGCATTTCCAAACGCAGTTGTTCCAAATACAAACAATCTGCCACCCAAAGAAACATCCGAACCTACTATGACACGTGAATTGAAACTTGCATCACTTGTTATTGCATTTCCAAACGCAGTTGTTCCCCGAACAAACATTCTGCCACCCAAAGATACATCTGAACTAACTATGATACGGGAATTAAAACTTGCATCTTGTCCAACAAATAGTCGGGAATTCAAAGATACATCACTCGATGTATATAAACGTCCGTTTAGAGAAATATCTTCTGTTACAACTAATTGGTAATTCGTGGTAGTTGTGTTAATAATATTTGCATTTGTAAGCTGTTGCACCGTTAATGCTCCCTTTATTAATAAATTACCAACGGTTGAATCACCAGAAACAAATAATCTTCCTCCCAAAGAAACATCTGAACCAACCAAGACTCTGGAATTAAAACTAGCATTCTCGGTGAATGTCTTTATTCCATTAACTGTTTGTGCTGTTGTCAAATCCATCGCGGTTCCAGCTACAGATGCTAATGGGATTGTTCCTGATTGGATATTTGCACCAGACATAGTGGGTGCTGTTTGGAAAGTTGCATCCGCGGTAAATGTTTTTATTCCATAAACTGTTTGTTCTGTTGTCAAATCCATCAGGGTTCCATCTAGAGCTGCTAATGGGATTGTTCCTGATTGGATATTTGCACCAGACATAGTTGGTGGTGTTTGGAATGTTGCAGCATTTTGTACAGAAATGGTTGAAAATGGAGTAACGGATATATAAATACCATATTGACCGTATGTAATGGTTCTTACTATTACAATATAATGCCCATTTGCAGAAACAGCCATAAAACCATCACCTATCGCCATAATATCGTACATAGTCATAGAATTTGTCCACGTTGCACCATTATCGGTTGACCTATAATAAACTCCGTCGGATGTGGAACCTAGTAATATTCCGGTTGCGGTCATAGAAAATTGAGTTAGAGAAGCTGGTGTTGACGCAGTTTCCGCCCATGAAACACCATAATCAGTAGATATAAGAACGTTATTTGAAAATATGGTTGTTGCCGCTTGAATTTGTCCGGTTGCTGATAGAAATACTTTGGTATAGAAGGGTACTGAATTAGACACGGTCACCCCTGTAAATGTAGCTCCATAATCAGAAGATCTATATATTGGAAATGATGATGATGGTGAATTTGATGTTGCTACTACAGTTTGATATTTTCCACTAGCAGAAACCGCAATATAGTTCCAATTATCAGGTGGAGATGAAACTGTACGGCTAGCCCAATTAGTACCATAATCATTTGACGTATAAATTGTATTGCCAGTCATATTTGTCATTGACATATATTGTCCAGTAGCTGACATTGCAATACCAGTTCCAGGAGGAACATTATTTGGTGTCCAATTATCACCATAAGACTTTGAAATATAAAAATTAAATGTATTATATCCCTGCATATAGATTACTTGAACTTTACCCGATGATGACACAGCAATACGAGGAGTATAAAAGTAGCCAGCAACATCTGTCCATGTTACACCATAATTATTTGATTTGTATACGGAATTACCTGATGACACTAACTGATATTGTCCATTTGCAGAAATGGCCGCATAATACAAATAATTTGAAATAGTTTTTACAAGTTTATATGTAGTACAGAGATTATTCCTTAAATCTAAGGGTAAATCACCATTCAATAAATAAGAATCTTGACACAAAGAAATACCAGAATTAAAATTAGCTTCACTAGTGTATGTTTTCACACCTCCTACAGTTTGATTTGTACTTAAGTCAACCCCCCCACCTCCACCTCCACTTCCGCCTCCTGTGAATATTGAACCACCTACATAAAGACTATTCGCAGGAACAAATAATCTTCCACTAAAATTAGCATCCCCACTTATTGCTAAGTCAGCATAAGATGTTATTGACCTGTTTACTTTTGGGCTTTGTGATTGCATGTTTGAACAAATAGATAAATACTGACAATTGGCTGACATAGCACATCTCTTGTAATATGCATAACTTGAATTAGTTTGTTGTTTCCATGTAGTACCATAATCTGTCGATATATATATATAACCACTATTAATAAAAAAACTGCCTGTAGCTATTTGATATTGACCATTCGCTGAAACTGAAACTGACCCCCATGGTGTTGAACCCGCTGAAATACTTTGTATCCATGTTTTTCCAAAATTAGATGATGTATAAATTGCACCTACTATTGAATATCCGCCGGGTCCAGGGGTAGGTTCAAATATAGATGCGGTTTGATATTGACCAGTTGCTGATAGAGATACTGAAAACCATCCTCTTATTGGAGCGGAAGTATTTTGTGTCCAAGTTACACCATAATCAGAAGATGTATAAATAGAGCTATATGGAAAGGTTCCGTTAGTAGGATTAACTCCGCCAGCAACCGCGGTTTGATATTTGCCGGTTGATGATAATGCTACACTAAACCAAGATTCAGTTGGTGGTGCAGAAGTATTTTGTGTCCAAGTTATACCATAATCAGAAGATGTATAAATAGAACTTGTAAATGCTACAGCAGTTTGATATTGTCCAGTAGAAGAAACCGCTATATCATTCCATATAGACGAGGGAACTGTTCTACTTTGCCATGTAATTCCATAATCTGATGATGTATAAATTGCTCCAAATCCCTGAAATCCAACGCCCGTTGTTTGATATTGTCCAGTAGAAGAAACAGAAATTGACCACAAATTTACTCCACTTGCAGTATTCGTATTTATATTCCATGTTATTCCATAATTATTTGATGTGCAAATTTTTCCAAAACCACATCCAGTTTGGTATTGTCCATTCGCAGACATAGAAATTGCCATTATACCTGATGTAATATCTATGGGTGTCCAAGTTTTTGCAAAATTATTGGAAAAATCTAATGGTAGAGTATTAGTTAATAGAACCGAACCATCGATTAATGTCAACGGATTTACAGTTCCGCGTAGATTTGTAGTGCCACTAACGTCTATTGAATTATTAAAATTTGCATCCTTTGTAAAAGTTTTTATACCATCAATAGTTTGTGTGGTTGTTAGGTCAACTCCACCTCCACCTCCACCTCCACCTCCACTTCCTGTGAATATTGAACCACCCACGTAAAGACTATTCGCAGGAACAAATAATCTACCACTCAAAGAAACATCCGAACCAACAATAACGCGGGAATTAAAATTTGCATCCTTTGTAAAAGTTTTTATACCATCAATAGTTTGTGTGGTTGTTAGGTCAACCCCACCTCCACCTCCACTTCCACTTCCTGTGAATATTGAACCACCCACGTAAAGACTATTCGCAGGAACAAATAATCTACCTCCTAATGAGACATCTGAACCAACAATAACGCGGCTGTTAAAACTGGCATCACCTGTTTGAACTGATATTCCTGAAACAAATAATCTACCTCCTAAAGAAACATCGGAACCAACTAATACTCGGGAATTAAAACTTGCATCACTTGTTATTGCATTTCTAAATGCGGTTGTTCCTGAAACAAATAATCTACCTCCCAAAGAAACGTCTGAACCTACTATGACGCGTAAATTAAAACTCGCATCTTGGTTAACAAAGAGTTTTGAATTTAAAGATACATCGCCAGATGTGTATAATCTTCCATTCAACGAAATATCTTCACCAATTATTAATTGGTAATTAGTAGTGGTCGTATTAATTATATTTGTATTTGTAGTTCCTCCTTGGACTAATAAATTACCTTTTACGAATAAATTACCGTTCATAGAACTATCCCCAAATACAAATAATCTACCTCCTAATGAGACATCAGACCCAACTATCACGCATGAATTAAAACTAGCATCATTAGCAACAACTAGATTATTAGTATTTATATCATTATATGGTGTTATACTTCGATAAATTCTATCATTAAAAACAGCAGTTTGATATTGTCCATTCGCGGAAATCGATACGGATAGCCAAAGTGCAGTTATTGCTGTTGTTTGTGTCCATATTTGACCATAATTCGATGATGTATAAATTCCACCATTATTGATAACAGCAGTTTGATATTGACCATTCGCGGATATTGATACTGACAACCAATATACACCACTAGGTGTAGATGCATTTAATGTCCATGTTTGTCCATAATTGGATGATGTATAAATTCCACCACCAATAAAAACAGCAGTTTGATATTGCCCATTCGCGGATATTGATACTGAACTCCAACTTGTACTAGGAGCAGATGTATTTTGTGTCCATGTTTGACCATAATTCGATGATGTATAAATTCTACCATAAAACACAGCAGCAGTTTGATATTGACCATTCGCTGAAATCGATACTGACCACCAATTTGTACTAGGTGCAGATGTATTTTGTGTCCATGTTTGACCATAATTCGATGATGTATAAATTCCACCAGTATTGATAACAGCAGTTTGATATTGTCCATTCGCTGAAATCGATACTGAATACCAATTTGCGCTGGCTGCAGATGCATTTAATGTCCATGTTTGACCATAATCTAATGATGTATAAATTCCACCAATACCAACAACAGCAGTTTGATATTGTCCATTCGCTGAAATCGATACTGAATTCCAAGTTAGACCACTAGGTGCAGATGTATTTTGTGTCCATGTTTGACCATAATCTAATGATGTATAAATTCTACCAGTTGTACCACTAGAAGCAGCAGTTTGATATTGTCCATTCGCGGAAATCGATACTGAACGCCATTTTGCACTAGATGCAGATGCATTTAATGTCCATGTTTGACCATAATTCGATGATGTATAAATTCCACCACTAGAAACAACAGCAGTTTGATATTGTCCATTCGCTGAAATCGATACTGAATTCCAATTTGTACTAGGTGCAGACGTTTGTGTCCAAACCGTTCCAAAATTATTTGATGTATCTAATGGAGGATTATTTGTTAATAAATATGAACCTACCCCAGATGAATCCTGACATAACATTATTCCTGCAGTAGAATTTATAGGGTTTTGTATGTAAACATTACCGGTCATAGATACATCATTAGTAAAATAATTACCACCACCACCACCACCAGTAAATATGTTTCCACCCACATAAAGACTATTCGCTGGAATAAACAATCTACCACCCAACGAAACATCTGAACCAACAATAACGCGGGAATTAAAACTTGCATCTGTTGTTATTGCGTTATTGAATGCTGTTGTTCCAAAGACAAACAATCTTCCTCCTAATGAAACATCTGAACCTACTAGGATTCTAGAATTGAAACTGGTATCAGCAACATGCACAGAATATCCTGAAACAAATAATCTACCTCCCAAAGAAACGTCCGAACCAACAATAACGCGGGAATTAAAACTCGCATCTGTTATTATTGCGTTTCCAAACGCAGTTGTTCCAAAAACAAATAATCTACCTCCTAATGATACATCTGAACCTACTATAACACGTGAATTAAAACTTGCATCTTGGTTAACAAATAATTTTGAATTTATAGATACATCATTAGTAAAATTACTACTACCTGCTGTAAATAACGCATTTCCAACATAAATATTGCCATTTACCGGTAAATATATAGAATTATTTACAAATAATCTACCTCCCAAAGAAACGTCTGAACCAACAATAACGCGGGAATTAAAACTGACATCTTGATTGACAAAGAGTTTTGAATTTAAAGATACATCGCCAGATGTGTATAATCTTCCATTCAACGAAATATCTTCACCAATTATTAATTGGTAATTAGTAGTGGTTGTATTAATGATATTTGTATTTGTAGTTCCTCCTTGGACTAATAAATTACCTTTTACGAACAAATTACCGTTCATAGAACTATCCCCAAATACAAATAATCTACCTCCTAATGAGACATCAGACCCAACTATCACGCGTGAATTAAAACTCGCATCTGTTATTATTGCGTTTCCAAATGCTGTTGTTCCAAATACAAACAACCTTCCTCCCAACGAAACATCTGAACCTACTATCACGCGTGAATTAAAACTGGTATCTTGATTAACAAATAATTTTGAATTTATAGATACATCATTAGTAAAATTACTACTACCTGCTGTAAATAACGCATTTCCAACATAAATATTGCCATTTACAGGCAAATATATAGAATTATTTACAAATAATCTACCTCCCAAAGAAACGTCCGAACCTACTATTATACGTGAATTAAAACTTGCATCTGTTATTATTGCGTTTCCAAATGCTGTTGTTCCAAAAACAAACAATCTTCCTCCTAATGATACATCTGAACCAACTATGACACGTGAATTAAAACTGGTATCTTGATTAACAAATAATTTTGAATTTATAGATACATCATTAGTAAAATTACTACTACCTGCTGTAAATAACGCATTTCCAACATAAATATTTCCATTTACCGGTAAATATATAGAATTATTTACAAATAATCTTCCACCCAAAGAAACGTCCGAACCTACTATAACACGTGAATTAAAACTGACATCTGTTATTATTGCGTTTCCAAATGCTGTTGTTCCAAAGACAAACAATCTTCCTCCTAATGATACATCTGAACCTACTATAACACGTGAATTAAAACTTGCATCTTGATTAACAAATAATTTTGAATTTATAGATACATCATTAGTAAAATTACTACTACCTGCTGTAAATAACGCATTTCCAACATAAATATTGCCATTTACAGGCAAATATATAGAATTATTTACAAATAATCTACCTCCCAAAGAAACGTCCGAACCAACTATGATACGAGAATTGAAACTCGCATCTTGGTTAACAAATAATTTTGAATTCATAGATACATCATTAGTAAAATTACTACTACCTGCTGTAAATAACGCATTTCCAACATAAATATTGCCATTTACAGGCAAATATATGGAATTATTTACAAATAATCTACCTCCCAAAGAAACGTCCGAACCAACTATGATACGAGAATTGAAACTTGCATCTTGGTTAACGAATAATTTTGAATTTATAGATACATCATTAGTAAAATTACTACTACCTGCGGTAAATAACGCATTTCCAACATAAATATTGCCATTTACAGGCAAATATATGGAATTATTTACAAATAATCTACCTCCCAAAGATACGTCTGAACCTACTATGACGCGTGAATTAAAACTCGCATCTTGGTTAACAAATAATTTTGAATTTATAGATACATCGCCAGATGTGTATAATCTTCCATTCAAAGAAATATCTTCACCAATTATTAATTGATAATTAGTAGTGGTTGTATTAATGATATTTGTATTTGTAGTTCCTCCTTGGACTAATAAATTACCTTTTACGAATAAATTACCATTCATAGAAGTATCGCCAAAGACAAATAATCTGCCTCCCAACGATACATCTGACCCCACTATAACACGACTGTTAAAACTTGCATCTGTTGTTATTGCGTTATTGAATGCTGTTGTTCCAAATACAAACAATCTACCTCCTAATGAAACATCCGAACCTACTATAACACGTGAATTGAAACTGGTATCCGCAACATGCACAGAAAACCCAGAAACAAACAATCTACCTCCCAACGAAACATCTGAACCTACTATCACACGTGAATTAAAACTTGCATCTGTTGTTATTGCGTTTCCAAATGCAGTTGTTCCCTGAACAAACAGACGACCTCCCAAAGATACATCCGAACCTACTATTACACGTGAATTAAAACTTGCATCTGTTGTTATTGCGTTATTGAATGCTGTTGTTCCAAATACAAACAATCTACCTCCCAAAGATACATCCGAACCTACTATAACACGTGAATTAAAACTTGCATCTGTTGTTATTGCGTTTCCAAATGCAGTTGTTCCCTGAACAAACAGACGACCTCCCAAAGATACATCCGAACCTACTATAACACGTGAATTAAAACTTGCATCTTGACCAACAAATAATCTACCATTCAAAGATAAATCTGAAATGATTGCAACTTTAGATGAAAACGAAACATCATTATCAAATTTATTTATACTAAATGATGAACCACCAACATATAATGAATTTGTAGGTATATATAATCTACCACCTAGAGATATATCACCAGAGTTGATGTAGAGATTGTTATTACGTAAAATTAAATTTCCACCACTCATATCAACAAAACCCTTCACATAGGTTTGGATGTAAAAGTTTGAATTACTTGATGCATCTAACCAATTACCTAATATGCTACTCATAATATATTAGTATATATATTTTACTAATATATTACGGACGTATAAATATTAATCTCTATTCGTGGATAAATACATTTATCCACGAATAGGATATGGGTCTTCTGTTGATTTGTATCCAAATAGATACAAATCTAACAATAGGCCTTAATATTAACTATTATGTATTAACTTGCGTTATATATTTTTTAATATCGTTCAATTCTTTTTTGATATCTTGTATTTCTTTTATTAATATACCAATCAATCCTGTATAATTTAAAGATTGTAAATCTTCTCCATCCTTTTCACCACTAACTAAATAAGGATAATATTTTTGTAATTCATGAGCTAAAAGTCCTATATCATTTTTTTCCATAATAGTATTAAAATAAAACACCGGGTTCAATTTGTCGACAGAAAAGGTTTCGTTTAAAGGGGTTATATTTTTTTTTATTCTGTAATCTGAAGTCGTTGTAAAACTTGTTCCTCTAGCTGCGCCATTCACTTCTAATACGTATCCTGCGGTTACTGATTGCGTGTTTATTGCTAATTTATTATTCGCAATTAGATTACCATTAACTGAGACATCACCTGAAAAATAACCTGTTGTAAAACTGCTTATATTTAATGTTGAACCTCCAATATATAAATTACCTAATGGTACATACAGACGTCCTTTAATATTAACATCGCTTTCTACAGACAACCTAGAATTTAAAGACGTATCACCAAAGACAAAGAGACGGCCTCCCAAAGAAACATCTGAACCTACTATGACACGTGAATTAAAACTCGCATCTTTATTAACAAATAATTTTGAATTCAACAACGTATCTCCAAATACAAATAATCTACCTCCCAAAGAAACATCTGTACCAACAATAACCCGTGAATTGAAACTTGCGTCTTGGTTAACGAATAGTTTAGAATTTATTGAAACATCGCCAGATGTGTATAATCTTCCATTCAAAGAAATATCTTCACCAATTATTAATTGGTAATTAGTAGTGGTTGTATTAATTATATTTGTATTTGTAGTTCCTCCTTGGACTAATAAATTACCTTTTACAAATAAATTACCATTCATCGAACTATCGCCAAAGACAAATAATCTGCCACCCAAAGAAACATCTGAACCTACTATAACACGACTGTTAAAACTTGCATCTGTTGTTATTGCGTTTCCAAATGCAGTTGTTCCCTGAACAAACAATCTACCTCCCAAAGATACATCTGAAGCAACTATGACACGACTATTGAAACTTGCATCTGTTGTTATTGCGTTTCCAAATGCAGTTGTTCCCTGAACAAACAATCTGCCACCCAAAGAAACATCTGAACCTACTATTAAGCGGGAATTGAAACTTGCATCTGTTGTTATTGCGTTATTGAATGCTGTTGTTCCAAATACAAATAATCTACCTCCCAAAGAAACATCTATACCAACAATAACCCGTGAATTGAAACTTGCGTCTTGGTTAACGAATAGTTTAGAATTTATTGAAACATCGCCAGATGTGTATA
>Ga0209188_1000335_pt1 | contig 48722 bp, 69 predicted proteins | sample C_130625_EF_Meta_FD_187307 | JGI IMG/M metagenome (GOLD analysis project Ga0209188, IMG submission 187307) | Freshwater microbial communities from Lake Croche, Canada to study carbon cycling - C_130625_EF_MetaG (SPAdes) (version 2) | ecosystem: Environmental > Aquatic > Freshwater > Lake...
ACACGATGAAGCGGTACATCTACGGTGAGTACTGGGAAGGGTCGCTGGAGGATAAGGTCAACAGCGCAGAGAACCAGCGATACGGAGGTTTGCAGGCCAGCGGCAAGACGTTCACGCGGGGCTACTCTGGTTCGGTGAACGGTCGGCGAGCAGATGTCTACTTCCCCGACTACAGCAGTTTGAGCGTGTGGTTTTGCACAGGTGTCTACTCAAGCAACTTGGCGCATTGGACACGGGCCGATGTCAGCGTGACACAGGAAACAGTCAACGGCATCACCGCGAAATACCTTCGCATTCGTCTCAAGCCATCTGCTCGAGCAAAGACGGTCAAGAGTCTGGGCGGTGCGGCCCTTGCCACGCGGCTGGAGAATTATGACGAGTTCCCCAACGCCATCGCTCCGGAGATTCGCATTCCCCTCACGGAATGCCCAGAGTCGTGGGTCATCACCGACACTCAATGCCGGCCCACCAGCGCAAAGGAAGCCAAGACAAATCATCTTGAGTGGTGGTCGCCAAGCACTCAGGTTAGCCGGCCGATCGTTGGCATCACGCCAGACGGCTCGGCTGCAACGGCAAATTCCATCACGATCACAGACCCCGGCTCTGGATGGCAGAAGGATGCCCTGTTTGCAATCCGCATCTACCAGGCCAACCCGTATACCCAGCACGTTGCCTACAACACCTCGGCCGCCAGGAACACGGTGAAGATGGGCCACGCGGCCTACGATCCGAACGGCCGCTTTGTCGAATTCCGGTTGAGGGCAGACACGCCCGACCAGCTCACACCACACGGCCCGCCGAACACGCTGATCACGCCCGTCCAAGTCACGATTCCTGGTGACGGCTACTCCACCAATCAGACGGCATATCTGACGCTATACAAGCGTGGCCTCACCCAGACTGCCAGCCAAGCCGTTGTGGCCCAGACCATAACGTGGACTGCATCAACGCTTCAGACGCTATCTGCAACCTCGCAAGGGCAGATCTCACAAGTTGTCATCCGCAACAAGGGGCGCAACTACTTCTCGCCTCCGACCGTAGAAGTTCGCGGCGGTGGGCAGGGGTACGGGTTGGCCGTAGAGCCGGTCGTTGAGAACGGTCGAATTGAGTCGTGCCGCATCACAGATCCTGGCGTGGGGTACACGACTGTTCCCGAGCTGTTCACCTCTGCCACGGCGGCCCAGCTCACGCCCGTCATGCGGCCGGCCATGCGTGGCAAATACCGCTGCGCCTACCGATTTGCAGACTTGTCAGAGACAGTCATCAAAACGATCACCGTCACTCGCGCCGAGTCTTCGACCACGTTGACGCTATCGGATGTGAAGGGCGTCGAGCCGGGAATGGTTCTCGACTCCAGCTCGCTGCCGTTTAGGGCAAGGATCAAAAGCGTCACCAACAACCAAGTCGAGATCAACCAAGAGATTACAGCCCTAGCACAGGGGCAGACGGCAACCGCGATTGTCAGAGACATGACGAAACCGATCGCCTACAGCGACCTGTCGCCAATCACTGACGTTGACGCGGGGCCGAATGACGAGCGATCCCACTGTGCCAAAATGGTGTGGTCGCTCCCAGGCGTGACTCCACCCGCCAGGGCCGATATGGTTGAGCTGTGGCGAACCAGTGCCGAGCAGTCGCTGGTCTACTACCGCCTTGAGGCCTACGGAATTCCGGCTCCGAGCGGCGTCCAGATCGTTGGCACCGACACGCTCACCGACGAGGGGCTGTTCGATCCCGAGCGGGCTAATTACGCCGCTATGCCCATCGTATTACCGAACGGTAGCGTGAATGCCTATCGATTCGGCAAGCCTCGCAGTGACATGTCAGTTGCCGTAGCGTTCCAAGACCGGCTGTGGATGGCGGTGTCTACCAGCGGCGAAGGTGCGAACACTCTGTACTACAGCGAGTTCGATGAATTTGAGTCGATGCCGGATGTCAACGAGCTGCCCATTCAAAACAACCAGAAGTCTACGGATGTTCTGACGGCTCTCGTCCCGTTCGGATCCCTCCTGCTCGCGATGCAGAACACGCACACCTACGCTCTCGCTTACAACACGGATCCGGCGATCGACGCTTCGATCCAGATGATGTCGCACCGCGGGTGCCTACACCAGCGATGTTGGGATATCCACGAAAATATTCTCTATGCCGCGGATGAGTCTGGCATTTACGCCATGTCTCGCAACGGTGAAGTCGCAGACATCAGCACCCCTATTCGCGACTTCTTCGTGAGCGAGCTGCTAGACTTCAGCAAGCGAGAGACATTCTTCCTGCAATCCGATCCGCGGACTCACATCCTCAGATTCTTCTGCTGCCTCAAGTCCAATCCCACTGACACCCCGTCGATGGCCATGTGCTTCGACATCCAGGCGAAGTCGTGGTGGACTGAAAGCTATCCCAACAGCATGACGGCCGCCTGCACCGGCCGCCCTGGTGACGCCCGCATCAACACGATTCTGCTCGGGGCGGTCGATGGCAACCTCTATGAGATCGCCGGCAACAGCGACCACGCCAACGATTGCATCACCGACTGCTTTGTCGAGGAGGGTGGGACGGGTTACCGAGAGGCTCCCAAGATCACGGTGCCAGCCTGCGACGGTGCGATTGTGCAGGGCGTTGTCAGCGAGGGACGGCTCGTTGATGTGATCATCCAGAACCCAGGCTGGAACGCACAGGGCGGCATCACGCTAACCACCGAGGCCGGCGAGCCTTTGGCCACGAAAAGCTCCATCCCAGCAAATGACGGCTTGCTCCTGTCTGGGGTGGAGTACTATCCGCTCAAGCTAGAGATCGGGGAGCCGGAGCCTGGTGGCGTCCAGGCGGTGGCCTACGCGAACTTCTCGGTGACGCCGCGGGTCGCGCGCGGCTGCACCGTTTCGCTTGGGGAATCATTCGTTCGGCTTGACCCAGCTCGCACGGCCCAGCTCGAGGCCAGTGCCAACCCGCCTCTCTGCACCCAAGATGGCGGCACCTTGCTAACCCTCGACAGTCGCCCCATCACCACCGAGGCGCCGCCCGTAGAGATCGGGATGGAGGCTATTGGCGACTTCATCCCATTGAATGCTTTCGTATCAAAGATCGTGGGGCGCGACGTTTACCTTGAGCATCCGGACGGCACGGCAGTGTCGATCCTATTTGGCGATGCCAGGACGAACCAAACCGGAACCTCAACGGACTACCTAGAGCTTGGCGGCTCCTCAATGGATGTCACCTTCCGCAAGCCGTACCGCACCCACATCCCGTTCCGGATGGCTACCGGCTTCATGCAGTTGATCAATGAGGAGAACGTCAAAGGCGGCGGCCAGCTCGTTGATCGGTCTGTCACGATTGTCTATACGCCTACCGAGGGCGACAAAACAGTTGAGCTGATTGAGCGATTCAACGGCCGCGAGGACATGCGGCCGAATATCGCACGACGCGATTATGGCGGCCCTGGTGGATTCATCCACCGCCAAGACAGTGCCAGCACGGCACTCAACACCAGCCGCTACGCCTCGTCCCTTGGTTTCTCAACAGGGGTGGCCAAGGCCAAATTTGCCAGCCAATCCCACTCCGACCTGACCGGCGAGGATCAGCATCTCCAGATTGAGCTGTACGCCCGCCCCGAGCAGGCCAGCCCGTGGCGACGAGAGAACTTCTGGGTGGTGGACGAGAACATTAAACCGGAACAGCCGTTTGTTCTGCACAGCCTAAACGTCAACGGTGTGTTTGAAGATGCCGAATGAGCTAGAGAACAGCTTGATTGTAGGTGGTCTTTCGCCGGCCGCGGCCAAAGTCATCAGCAACGCCATCTCCAACGTGGCAACCGGCCGAACCAATATCGGACGGCAGCTCGCGGACGCCACCCCATCGCAATCCATGCGACTGATCGACAGTGACACTAGGCGGTATGTCCTGACGAATCTCGACTACCCCACGCCTCCGCAGCGTTCCGGCGGCCCGACACTGCCGAAAACCACCAAGCATCCATACGAGGGAAGCCAGCCGGCATCCGCGAACCCAACGCTCAATACCCCAGGCGTAAAGGGCGGATCGTTCGTGGCCGTGGCCAGCGGGGCAGAGAACGAGGTCGCTCAAGCCGAAGTATCGCTCAACGTCACCAAGCGTGGGGGTGCGCATGCTCGGCTAAACGAATCCACAGGTGCCGTGGAGTCTGTGCCGATTTCGGTGGAATTTGAACCAAAAGGAATAATGGAGGCTGACGTTATTGAGGAGGAAGGCAGGACTGTCATCAAGATCCGAATCATCAGTTCTGGCCTACGGCAGCTCCTCAACCGGCGTTTTGCTGCGACCACATCGATATACACACCCGCTGCCCCTGGTTATTCCACGTTGAATGTCGAAGGAAAAGCAGTGGCGTCAGGCGGCTCGTTCGTGTTGATACCCGAGTGAGGCTGGGATAGCACATGAAACCAGTACCAGAGCGACCACCTCCGATAGGGCGTGCGCCGGTAGCCGGCTACGATAGCCGCCGGTTTCCTGTCGTTGGCCCGATGGAGCCGAAGGGTTTCTATCGCTCACATATCTCCACTGCCGAGCCTCTCGGGCAATCGGTGCGCGACACCATTGCCGCAGTGAAGACGCCGCGCCTGCAAGACATTCGACTGATCAATTCTGCTGGTAACAACTCCCGAGTGGGTCTGGCAGAGGCCACCGCCAAAACCAGCAGCAATGCTCTGCGGCGATCGGCCGACGAGTTCAACACGAAGTACCGGACGCAAGCCGAGCAAGCCCGATCGCAGGACATTCTTTCGCAGAGGCAGAACACCCAAGACCAGTTCCGCATGGACTCCGGTCTAGCCACGTTCAACTTCGACACGCTCACCCGATTCACCCAGGGCGTTGAGGACATCTACGCCCGCGGCAAGCGAGCCAGGTCTGCTGCCCAAGCACAGATCACTGCATCCTTCATGCGGATGCTCGGAGGGCTGTTCTGACATGTTTGCCCAATCCGGCGCCGGTTTTCTCCCGTCGCAGTTCCAAACCCAGAAGAACTACGCAACCACGCTCTCTGGGCCAATCAAGCCCGACCAGGAGCTGGCACGCACCAATCGCAACGAGTCGATGGCGAAGGCTGCTTTCGGCGGCGACATGCGGCAGTTCAACCAGCAGGCCGGAAAGGGAGTCGAAGCTGGATCGAAGATGTCGGCTTTTCGAGCTGGCCTGCTTGCTGACTCCGAGGCGGGTAAGGCCTACGCCCAAGCCCAGCAAGACAAGCTGAACATGTACGCCGATCAGAAGGCGCCCGAGCTGGCCTTCCAAGAGAAGCTTGCCGGTGAACAGGGTTGGCTGCGGGAACTACTGATCGACAAGAAGGACGTGCAGAACCGCGAGCGGATGGCCTCCTACAAGCGGAAGGCCGACGTTGACCTACAGAAATACGATCGCACCATGCTGGACGCCCAGCAGAGTTGGGAAAACGAAGCCACTATCGTCAGCTCTTTGTTCTAGGAGACATCAGATGGAATGGAATATTGACTTGGCCGATCTGAAGGAATCCGCAGTTCGGCGGATGCTGCGCGAGGCCATCACCACCCACAAGAACAGCTCGCTACCCATGCACAAGCGTGGCAAGAAACAGGACGAGCTGGAGGTCGAGGATCACAACGCCGACTCCGAAGACGAGGAGAACGAGAAGCTGACCGAGCTGGCTTCGGAAAAGGGTGAGCCGGCCGAAATCCCCATGACCAACGAAGACATCTCGGAAGAGGCCGGCGAAAAGCTCATGCCTCCGAAGAAGATGGCGGCCAAGTCTGTGGTCAAGACGAAGCTAGGCAAACCGTACACCCCATCGTGAGGCCAGTGATGCTCCCTCCCCGCAACCCGAATATGCCGACGCCGGATCTGGAGCAGCAGCTCCTCGAGGATCCGCCGGCCGACATGATCCCGGCCCGCAACGCCAGGGAGGTGCAGGCAATCACGGAAGAGCTGCTCATGCGGATGCAGACCGCCTCCCCCGAGGAGAAGGCCCAGATTGCCGAGCTGCTCGCGCGGGTGAATTCCGAGGCCGATCCCGGCAAGCCTGGTGCCGATGCCACCATGACCCAGCCATTCATGGACGCCCTCATGCAGCTCCCTCCGGAGTCGCGTGACGAGTACATGCAGATGGCCGGCGGCCTGCCCATGTTGATGGGACAGGAGGATGATGGCTCTCGGTATGAGCCTGTCTCCTCGGGCATGCCGAACGAGATGCCACAGCCGCTGCCAGATGGCGCTCCCGTCAGCGGCCAGCCAGACACCGTTCCCAGTTACATGGTTCGCCAGCAGGACGTTCCGATGGGCGGCCGGCAGCAGGGCGTGGATCTCATGGCCCTCATGGGTGGCGGGAATATGCCGCAACAGCCCATGAACATGGGGAGCGGGCAGCGTGTCCTTGGTTCTCTAATGGGATAGGAGTTTTTGTGGCACAGACCAAAGCTGTACAGAACGCTGCCGAGGCCTCGGGCCAAGCTCAACGGGCCACCAAGAAGGCCGGAAGGGCTAGCAAGCCCAAGGGCGAGTTTGAGATTCCAAAAACCGAAGCTGAATGGATGCAGCTTGCCGACTCGCTCAACCTCGACAGTGTCGCCACGAAGCAGCTCTACAACGATCTGATTCCAGAGATTCAAGCTGCGGGATATCCCAACGCACGGATCAAAGGGATCTTGCAGGCGGAAGATCCGCACATGGCCGCCAGGGCATTCATTGCCGATGAGCGAGCTGCTCTCAGTGAGGCTCTCAGCAAGTCGAACTTCGGGTACAAGCCCGAGCAGATCAATGCCATGAATCTGCGCGACTTGAAGAACACGGTCGATGACGCCGTGACGAAGAAGAATGGCCGGCCAAGCGGGATCCGAGGCAAGGATCCGAACGCACCCACCACCGTCGAAACAAAGGTTCCAGACGAGAAGCAGACCGCTAGCACCAAGACCGAGCTGGCGGCCACGCCAGCCAAGGAAGCCGCTCCCGCAGGCCAGCAGAAGATGACGCCGTTTGAGCGTTACTTGGCTAACAACCAATTCTCTCAAGATTCGACCGCGGCCCCACAAGGCTCGTTCCGAACTGAAGTGGTTGGCCCCCAGGGTGATTTCCGTGCGACCTCAAACCCAGGCGGCGGGATCACCAAACCGTTCATGGCTGACGTTGGCCCAGCGGCGCCAAAGACAGAGTCGCTGGCTGCGATTACTGACGCGATTCAAGGCATCAAGCCAAAGAAAGCCGCAGCGGAAAAGCCGGCCCCTAAGGTGCCGCTCCGTGACCAGCAGCTTGATTCTGCTCGCACCCAAGTCCAAATGGCGGATGTGGGCGAGCCGGCCGACCGGGGCAGTGGTGCGATCGTGGTTGGGCAAGACTTCCGCCCAGGCCAGACTGTTGGCGTTGCCGACGCTACTCCAGCTCGAGGTGGTGCGGCCAGCCCAGGCGTACAGCCTGCTCCTGCTCCAGAGGTTTCCGTTACTCAGCCCGATGTTCCGAAGGGGCCGTCGATCATGGAAACCGATCCGCTTCTGCGGGCCGGATCCGCGACTGTCGGCGCCACTGGCTATGCAGCGAGGAAGGCATGGCCCACGCTCCTCGCTACTGGAGCAGGCCTGACTGCCTTGGGCTACGGCCTCGGGTTGTTTGGCGGCAACAAGCAGCAGCCGGCCGCCGGCCCGCAGCCCGCTGGGCCTGGTGGCGTACCAGCTCCCCAAGGCGGCTCGCGGATCATCATCCTGCCCAAGGATGTTCTGAACCAGATGGAGCAGAGGCCGATGCGGCAGCAGCCTCCGATGCCACCAGCTCCTCAAGCCGCGCCCCCGCAGGCGCCGCCACCGGCACGGCCGGCCGGCCCCGGCCAAACGACTGACATCATCCGCGCTCTCTCGGGGAGAATGGCGTGATGGACTTGCCCTACACGAACCTTCCGGCTGACGGCCAGCAGATCCCGTCTGGCGAATACCAAGGCCTGCCCGAGCCTCCCGGCGCCGAGGAGATGGGGCAGCAGCCCGAAGCTCCTCCTCTGCATGGGGTGGATCACAACATGGCCATGCGGTGGGCAGCTCAGTATCTGATGCCGCATTTGTTTGGCAACGTCGAAGGCCAAGACGAACAGCAACGTCCCTACTAGAGGTGAGCGATGGCCGATCCCGTAAAGATTTCTGCACTGCCGGCTATCTCGTCCGTGCAGCCAAACGACATCATCCCGATCGTTGACTCTGCTTTGACCCAGACCAGCAAGGCAACGGCCGCGCAGATCGCCGGCATCGGTGGCGGCCCCCCTGGTGACAACACGGTAACCAGCGCCAAGATTGCCAACGGTGCTGTGCTGGCGGCGAAGCTCGGCTTCACAGCAACCGACAAGATCGTGGGCCGCGCGTCCGCGGGGGCGGGTAACGGCGAGGAGATCACTTGCACCAGCTACGCTCGCGGCCTGCTTGCCAGCGCCGATGCCACGGCCGCACAGCAGTATCTCAACGCTCTTCAAAGCACGAACAACCCGACGTTCACGGGTCAGGTCAAGTTCGCTGACGGCACGGCCGACGCCCCTTCAATCACGAACACCGGCAATACGAATACCGGCATCTTCTTCCCGCAGCAGAATTCTGTGGGTGTCGCTCTCGAAGGCCAAGAGTTTGTCCGGTTCCTGTCAGACGGCACCACGCTCTCTCGCACCTATACCAGCACGAATGCCTCAGTGTTGCTGCCGCAATACAGCGTTCGGTCGTGGGTTGTGCTGGACGGCACGGTTGGCAACACCTATGTGATCAACAACCAGCATCTCATCGCAGCTCGCTACGGCCTCCCTGGTCAGTCGCTCTACTATGACGCCGCAACAATTGCCCGTATCTCGGCCCTCGAGGTGGCCTACGGCAATTCTGTGATCTCCACCAGCACAACGGCCTATGACGGCCGCACCAACTACACCTCGCCTGGCGACAACATCCACTATCGCTGGAACGGCGCTGCGTGGGTGTCCACAGGCTCGCCTGCACCAAACCCGTGGATCGGCAGCATCACGCTCAAATCGAGTGCCACCAACACGGTGAAGAGTGGCGGCAACGTCACCTCAATCACGGACGTTCGCAACGTCAACAATGTCGTGGTGGCCGGCACATATCAGATCAACTTTGCTACGCCCATGCCCGACACTTCATACGCCGTGCTGATCACCAGCAAGCGGGGGAGCTGGGCCGATGGCGGCGATCAGACGGGTGCCAAGACCACCACCTCATGCATCGTCCAGCACGTTCAAAGCTCCACGGCCACCGACACATCCGAAATGAACGTCATCATCGTGAGGTAACCCTGTGACTCAATGCATCATCTATCCGAACGAAGGCACCATTGCCATCATCCATCCCTGCCCGTGCGGACTGACGGTGTCAGAGATCGCCCGCAAAGATGTCCCGGCCGGCCTGCCGTATCTGATCATCAGCAGAAGCGATCTGCCCGAGGATCCCACCTACCGCACCGCCTGGACTGCCGACTTCACTGATCCTGACGGCCACGGAATCGGGCCGGATGCCTGGTTCGCGGAACAGGCCGAACAAAATAACGGAGGCTGACGATGGGCATCATCACGATCGATCCGGCAAAGAAGGCAGCTATCGATACCAAGAAGGCACAGGCCGAGCTGGATCGATGGTTTGCCGACAAGGTGATTGAGGGATTCACGACCGAGAGTGGTTGGCGTCTTGGCATTGAGCCAAACGATGTGACGCTACTGACGGGCCAGTTCGTCCTCGCCAAGGAGGCTGACGCCGCCGGCCTCGAGCTGCCGCCCGTGATCGACATGGCAGGGGCAGCTCATCAGTTGTCCATGAGTGATCTGACGGCCCTCATGCTTTCCTACGGCCAGTTCCGTGCCGAGCTTTCCGCCGAATACTCCCAGCGTAAGGCAGCAATTGAGTGAATCCTCAATACCAGCAACGACGCGGCACCGCCGCCAAGCTCATCGCCGCCAACGAGCTGCCGCTGGATGGGCAGATCTACTTTGAGAAGGACACAAACCGTCTCAAGGTTGGCGATGGAGTGCGGCGGTACAACGATTTGCCGTACCTCACGGCCACCCCGACAATCTCGGAAGTGGTTGGGCTGACCTCGGCCCTCAATGGCAAGCAGGCGGCCGGCAGCTACGCGGCCTTGGTGCATGGCCACAGCTCGTCCGAGATAACGGATTTCGCCTCGGCCGTGGCGACTGTATCTCCTTCCACGACGAATGCCAGCCTGCTGACAACAGGAACGCTTGATGCGGCACGGTTGCCGGCATCGGCCGTAATAACCACCGATAGTCGGTTGTCGGATTCTAGAACGCCACTATCTCATACGCATTCCGGTTCCGATATCGTCAGCGGCACCATTGCCCCGGCTTACCTTGGTTCCGGCACAGCAAATACCACTTCGTTCTTGCGTGGCGACGGTGCGTGGTCTTCTCCAACATCGACAACTGCCACAAGCATGACGTTTGCCCTCGCCGGCACCACTGTGATGCAGCTTGGAACTACTTCCAGCACTCACAAAGGGAGGTTCTACGGTGAAGCCATTGGCGAACCGTGGGGCATCGGGGCGCGCCATACCGCTGGTGGCGGCGCGGTATATTTTGGTGCCACCGATGCTGGTGCAACGCCGTCTGCGCAGATTAGTAACGTAAGCGGCGTAGCATTGATGACTCTCACAAATGGTGGAGCCGTCAGCATTCCAGGCAGCTTGTCGGTCGCTGGCAACGCCGTGGTGGTCACGAATGATTCACGATTGTCGGACTCGAGAAACCCGACATCGCATACCCACGGAAACATCAGCAACGCGGGAGCCATCGGCACGACGGCCCAGCTCCCGATTATCACGACCACCAGCGGTGTGCTAACCACCGGCGCGTTCGGAACCACATCGGGCAGTTTTTGCCAAGGGAATGACGGCCGGCTATCCGACGCTCGCACCCCCGTCAGCCATACCCATGCCGCCTCCGATATTGTCAGCGGCTACATCGCACCGGCTCGGCTTGGAAGCGGCACGGCCGACAGCACTACGTTCCTTCGTGGCGACGGCACTTGGCAAGTAGGCACTGGCGGATCGGGGTCAGGCATCACTCAGGCCGACGCTGATGTGCGGTATGTCAACGCGGCTGGCGACTCCATGACGGGATCGCTCTCCATTTCGCAGAACGCTGGAAATACCTTTCTCGTCAGCCTGGTCAACGGATCTAGCTACACCTACCTAAACGGTGGAACGTACATCTCAGGCCGATTCGGCCCGCGACCCGTAAACGACGGCTACTGCACGATGACCTATAGCTGGGACACCGTTGCAAGCAATAACTACTGGAGTACGGACTACTCCAGCACTGCCGTCACATTTTCTCTCTCAACTGCTGGAACGTCTTCCACTAAGGTGACATTCGGAAGCACTGGTGGCATCACCGCCACTGGGCAGATCGCGGGTGCGACTTGCGTAGCCACTGGCGGCAGGAGTTTGTTCACGGCTGTGACCGAAGCGTATGCCGTGGGTGCTAGATACAGTTCCGCTACCGGCGCGGGTTATGTCTACTTCGGCGCGACAGACGCCACCAGCACTCCCGGCATGCAGATCAGTCGCGCCGGTGGTGGCGTGATGATCTCCTGCACCGATGCTGGTGCTGTGAGCATTCCTGGCAGTCTGTCTGTTGCTGGCAATGCCGTTGTTGTCACGACTGATTCCAGATTGTCGGACTCACGAAGCCCCACTTCGCATTCACACGGCAACATAACAAACGCTGGTGCTATCGGCACCACCTCTGGCTTGCCGATCATCACGACCACAAGCGGAGTGTTGACTGTCGGTTCCTTCGGCTCGACCGCTGGCAGTTTTTGTCAGGGCAATGATTCGCGACTGTCTGATTCGCGCACACCGCTCACGCATACCCATGCAGCCACAGATATTGTGAGCGGCACGCTGGATGTGGCGCGGCTCCCGGCCCATACCCACAACGCTTCTGACATCAACGCTGGTGTGCTAGCGGAAGCCCGCATCCCGACATCAGTCATCAAGGTCATCGAAGCGGCCAATCTCTTGTCTATGCCGGCCGGTGCGGCGGGATACATCTATGTGGCGTTGGACACCAACAAAATCTATCGCTGGTCTTCCAGTGCTGGACAGATGATTGAGCTGGCACCGATACCGACAACACTCATAACCCGCGGAACCATCTTCGCCCTTTCGTGAGACATCATGGCTAACCCCAATATCAATTCGCCAGCGTCCTGCTACGGGAACAATGCTCAGGTTTCGTTGTCTACCACCACCGAAACACAGCTCATGTCAAACGCCGCCAACAGCGGCAAGCTGTTCTTGGTGGATTCGATCATCCTCACGAACGTCAGTGCCGCCGCCGTCAACGTCTATGTGACGATGTGGAACGCTGCGACAAACACAGGCACCAGCACCCGACTTGCCCACAACGTAGCTATGGCGGCTGGCACCACGCTTGTAGTCTCCAACAAGTCGCACAACGTAAACCTCAAAGAGACTCAGTCCATCTACTGCACAGCGACGGTTGCTAACGCCGTCACATGCACAGCGTTTTGGAAGGAGTTCACTTGAGGCGTGAGCGCAGCACCATTGATTCAAAGCTCGCGATTAACCCTCGCCAGAACACAGGGGTATTCACCATCGGTGCGCACCCAGAGGAAGACGGCAAGGTGGGTGCATGCTCTTTCGTGCGACTGTGGACGGGTGTCGAATGCATTGACACCCTGACAGATGACCTACCTCCATCAACCGTATTTCCGCTTTTTTACTTTGCTGAAGTGATGCCTTTTTTCTGGAGCAAATAAATGGCTAACCCCGATCTCGCCAGGCCAGCAAAGGTCGAGGCTCACCAGACAATGCTGAAGCCGTCCAATGCTACCGCGGTGACGGTGCTGACATGCCCCACTGATTCGGTGATGCGGCTACGAACCATCTATGTTGCCAACACCACTGCCGCGGCGCAGACGTTTAACTTGTACATCCAGCGATCCAGCGTGAACTACTTCCTCCACACTGGCGTGACGGTGCCGATCAAGAATCTTTTCAATGCGACCACCGTAGATGACGCGCTGTACCTCGAGGCTGGCGACATCTTGCTCTTCAACCAGGCGGCGACCTCTGCGGCCCTCACCCTCTTCGTTGCCTACGAACTGGTGACTTGATGGCGAAGCCGAACTTCGGGTTCAAGGGCGACGGCATCACAGCGGCCAATGCGATGGCCGCGGGAGCTAGCGTCACCGCAGGCACCTACGTTTACTTAACACAGTTGAGCGCGATCACGCCTTCGACCACTTATCCTCCAATGGCCTCCGATCCCGGCTCACAGTCGGCACTGTTCTCAAGCCCAAGCACCCAATGGACATCGCTGTTTGGTGCGACCACATCCACTTCTGGCACGGCATCGTCGCCTTACTCTGCCAGCTTCAGCGGAATCGACTTTTCATCTTGCACCATCAGTGTCGCTCTAGGAACACTAAGAGTCACCGGAACCGCCAGCGGAGACACGACGTTTGCAGTGATCGCTGACGGCAGCAACGCCGTTCTGGCCGCTGTTGGTGACTACAACGGCTTTGACACCACGGCCATCAATTGGACGATAACGGGCGTTAACGGCAGCATACGCCTTGATGGATCACAGATCGCAGCATCCGGCCTCAACATCTGGTTGATTCCAAACTAATGCCGCGCGACAACTACGGATTTCGAGGCGATGCGTTAACGCCAGCAGCAGCATTCGCTGCCGGTGCGGCTGTGTCGTCACAGGAATACCAGTACGCTGTGCAGTTGAATTATGTCACGCCAGTTTCTGACGGGCCGACGTTTGATAACGTCACGACTTGGACGCAATCAGACACTGCTTCATCCACCACTTGGTCAGCTACGGGCAGCGGAACCAACACTCTTGCGGTGTCAAACTCTGTTGCCGGTACATCCAAGTATGGACACCACTATGTTGAGTTCACTCTGGCGAGTGCCTGCATTCTTGATATCGACAATTGGCAGTTCGACGGCAGTTACCCAGTGGTCAGCGGAATCGACTACCCATGCATCTCCACTAGCGGCGCGTTCCCCGGTTTTTCTTTGGATAAAGACGGCAGGCGGCGATCTGACCTGCCGTATCGATACGGGACTATCGTCGCGACCAAACCTATTCGTTACGCATTGTCCGCAGGTACATGGCGATTGGAATGGACTTATGCTGGAAATGGCGCAGCGACAAAGACTTCAAGCTTCACCGCTGTTTTGAGTACGCTCCCCTCGTACACCAAGTCCTTCAATAACAACAATGGAACAACAGGGCAGAAGGCATTCCAAGGTCTTGGAACCGATAAACTGATCTTGTACGCGATGCCGGGAAACTCCGTTTCTGTGCGCTATGCCACTAATCAAACTGATACGACATTCGCCTTTGGTCTTGCCACTGGCAACTCCGTAACTGTGTCTGTGAACTACTACGATATCACTGCAAGCGGTAGATCGTACCTGACTTCCAACGGGTGGGGTTTCGATGACAAGCCGCAGAACTACATAAAACTGATTACTGGAGCGACCACCCTTACGATTCCCGCTATGGGTGTCACCCGCACTACAGCGGGCATTGGCGTAAGCGGCACCACCAATCAATCAATGACCATCACCATCGTCAGCTAACCAAGCGAGGCACTGATGCAGGGCGCAAAACTGACTCTTCCCAATGGCAAGCGATTCGCAGTGGTGGCCCGCTCTGGTAGCTACTCCATCTGCTGGCAGTCGCTGCCCGAAGAACTGCAACATGTTCCTGCTGGTTCACAGCGTTGGCACCCCATCTCTGCCTCTCCCTACAAGGGGCGTCTTGAGGAAACAGACGAGCCTGTCGGAATGTGCTGTATGGTGCGTGACCCTGTCGAGCGGTTCCGATCATCCTGCGCCCGCCAGCAATGCACACCCGAAGAGGGGCTTGGGCGAACGGAGTTTGACGTTCACTTCTGGTCGCTTGGGCAGATGGGCCTCCTTGCCGAAGGGGTGACCTACTTCCGGTTTCCTGACCAGCTTGAAGCCTGTGCCGAATGGCTGGGCCTGCCCACTCCTGTCCAGCAGCTCAATGCGGAGGCCGACGAAGGAAAACCAGACCTGACGGCCGAGCAGGAGGCCGCGGTTCGAGCTGCTTACGCAGACGATATCGCCCTGTGGGAATCGTTGCAGCCGCAGCCATAAGCACATCAGTCGCAGGAGACAATCATGGCCGGCCCACTGATCGAAATGTTGCAGGGTTTGCGTGCGCGGAGGCAGAAGCGCCTAGCCGGCTGGGGCGGCGGCGGCACCCCCGGCATGCGGGACATCATCAGCCCGCTTGATTCACAGTCGATGATGGATCGCGCCCAGGGCGTGGACATCAGCACCGCCATGCCCTCCACCAGGATGCAGACCCAGTTCTCAGAGCCGATGCAGGAGTCATTTGCTGCCTCGCAGCTCCCCCGGCCCGAAGCCAGCTCGACGGTGGTTGAGCAGCAGATGGCTCCGGAAGAGGGGCCAGCTCGACGCTCTCCTTTTATGACCGCTGCCGGCAGCAATGCCGTCGCCAATCCCATGCAAGACTCGCAGTGCGAGGACGGCTTCTGCCCCACTGGGCCGCAGATGCAGCAGTATCCTATTGAGATGTCGCAAGGAATGCCGCAGGGGATGCAGCAGTCCATGCCGCAGGCACCGCAGCAGCAGGGGCTTAACCCTCGCGACTACGGAATCACTTTGTCCCCCGGCGAAATTCTTACTCGAGTTGGGCCGCCGCAGGGTGGATCGACCGCAGCTCCAGCTCAAGGCATGATCTCTCCGCAGGCTGGGGTGCCGATGGCAGCAGCTCCTGCCGCAGCTCCCGTACCCAATGAGCCGTTCGCAAAGTTCCAAGAGAACTTCAAGAATTTCGCTGCGGATCCCGCAAATGCGACTTGGCTCAACCACGCCACCTCGGCGGCAGACCAAGCCAACGCTTTCTTCAAGTTGTCGCAGACGGCACAGCACCCAAGCGAGAAGCACTGGTATCGCCAAGCTGCCAACCAGTGGGGCATGGAGGCAATGAACGGCCTCAAGGCTGCGATCATGCAGTCTGACGCCCAACAGCGACGAGCCTTGGTTGAGCGTGGGATGAACAAGGACACGCTTGGCGGGCAGACCGAAGAGATGATGAACTTCCTGACCGGCAACAATCCCGAGCTAGGCCCAGAAGAGCGAGCTGCCGTCTATGTCGGTCGATATCGCCAGATGACCGGCGCGCCGGCATACCAGACCGAGGCCGAGATGGTGGCCGATCCTCAGTTCAAGACGGCTCGATCGATTGCTCACGCCAGCAACATCGCTGGGATGGCGGTAAACAACGCCGCGGCAGGCGGTTCACCGTGGGGCGATGCTGCTGCCAGGGCCGCTGGTGCCGAGCCAGCCTACAGCCAAGCCCTCGCACACTACGGCAACATGCCGTTTGAGGCGGCAGCTCACGAAATCCAAACTCGATTCGTGCCGGCCTACACTCGAGCGCTCACGACCGCGAACAAGAGCTTCGCACCCGAGGATCGGATGACTCCTGCCGAGGTGCAGAACGCTGCTTATCTGGCTGGCGTCACGCTCCAGAGTCACATCTATTACGCCCAGCAGCCCGAGCCTGCACCAGAGCCGGCACCGCAGCAGGAAGACGCAAAGCCGGCGACGGCCACGCCACCGGCTCCCCGTAGACGCACCTCCAACAAGTGACCTAGCACATGTCCGCACTCATCCCAGCTCTCATCTCGCTCCTTTTGTCTGGCCGCGGCCGTGGTGGCGGTGGCGGCGGCGGCGGATATTCCGGTGGCTCCGGTCGCAGTAGTGGCTATGGCCGTGGCCGTTATCCACGCGAGCCGAAAGAACCAAAGGCACCACGGGAACCTCGAGCCAAACCGTTCGATCCGCAGGCAGATCTCGACAAGAAGGCCGGCCAAGACATGCACAGCGATGCATTCAAGTTTGGCCCCGACAAGTCGAGCAACGATTTCTGGAATGACATCTTCAAATCTTACAACGCAGATTCGGAGATTCCCGAGCCACAGATGCCGAATCCGTTCAAGCAGAAGCGGGCCTCCGAGGACAATGAGTAATGTTTGGCATTGGCCTACTCCTTGGCGGATTGGTGGGTCACGCCGCGGCCGGTGCGGCAGCTAGAACCGCTATGCACCATCCCCTATTGGGTGGCCTCATGTCCCGCCGCGGCGGCGGTGCTGGTGGTAGCCAAGGCGTCAGCGGCATCAGCTCGCCAGGGGCGTCCGAATCACCCACTACAGTGAAGCAGCCGCAGCAGGAGCAGCCTTTGCAGCAGCCTGCCGAGCAGCAGGCACAGCAGCAGGAGCAGCAGCAGGCACCGCGACCACAGGAACCACCACCGATGGCGCAGGAGGTGTCCACCGAGCTGAAGCAGCAGCCGACGCTCGCCACCAAAGAAGCACAGCCCAGCAATCCGACCACGCCAATCAAGCCACTTGAGGGTCTGCTCGACAACGAGGCATCGCCTGCACCACCACCGCCTCGGCCAATCGAAGGTACGCCAGTGGATGCGCCGCAGCCCGTGGTGTCGCTCGCTGCCAATACTCCACCCACCACAACGCCCGAGGGTGACACGTTTCCCAACGCACCGCCGATCGGGCCGACGTTCATGCCAGACAAGAACTCGCAGCTCCCGCCACGCACCTTCTTCGTCGCACCGGACGGCAACCCATCCAAAGCCATCGACACATCGACCAAGGTGAACAACAGCAGCCCAGGCTACGCCACGGTGGGCATGTCATCGCCTGCCTCTGCTGCTCCACAGTTCAGCTATTTGAGGAGGTAGCATGACAGGGTTCCTCATGCCGCTGCCCTCGCAGCCGCAGAAGCCGCAGAACGGAACCAGCGCCACCACGGGCCGCAAGCTGAAGGAGTACCTCCCTCCCGAGGAAGCGGACTCAATGCTTGCCGAGCTGGGCAAGTCGGCGTGGGGAGCTGTTGACGTTCTGGGCAGGACGCTGGACTACCCCGGTGCCATTGCTCGAGGTGTGCTGGCCGGCAAGCCCACATCGGGATTCAACTGGGATTGGGACAAGCGTGTCTCTGGCGAAGAGCTGCTTGACTCCTATGGGCTGGCGTCACCGGATGCTAACCCATACGCCAAGACGGCGGCAGGCTTCGCTGTTGAGATGCTGACCGATCCGTTGGCCTGGGCCTCGTTCGGTGCATCTGCCCTCGGCAAGGGAGGCAAGGCGGCCAAGGCGGCAGGCATCCTCGACTCAGCTCCGCTCGCAGCTCAGAAGCGAATGGGGCAGCAGGCTGTGAAAAGCACCCTCACCGGCAGCATGGCCGACAATGCCTACAACGCACTTGGCCGTGAGGGGATCGCACGATCGGATGACATGTACCGCATGCGTCCACTGATCGGCCCGCGGTACGCCCAAGCCACCACCACACTTGATGAAACGATCAAGGCATCTCCAGACCCGATTCGGGCGATGGACGATGTGATGAAGTACCTCAACAAGAGTGGCATCAACTACGATGACATCAAGCACGAGAAGCTAGGCGGTGCCATCGGACTTGGCTTCATGTCTCCGTGGGTCACGTTCACGCCGCCTGGTAGCTTGAAGGCTCTCGACGCCTTGGATGCTGTGGGGCAAGCGACCAAGTGGTCTGCCCCGATGCGGTACGCTGCCTCGTTCGTGGATCAGCGGGTGGCCGGCCAGACGGGTGCAGCCGACCAGCTCTCTGCGATGAAGAACTTCGGCATGCGGAAAGCCGCCGAGAAGGTGGGTCGAGAGGCGGCAGTCGATCATGCGATGAAGTTGGCCACCATCGAAGTGACGCCGCAGGCCGCCGCGATCCTCGGCACCAACACGTTGCTATCGCCGCAGGGGAATGACTTCCTGACCAGGGTGTTTGAGAACGTCCCCACCAAGACAGACCTCCAGCTCAAATCGATGCTGCCTGGTATTGAGCGTGCCTACGATTCGTGGGACGCCATCCGGAAGTTCAATGTGGATGAGGCTCGCAACCTTGGCATGCGGATCAATCCGTATGGCGATCGTTTCGGCGTCCTCTACTCGCCACGCAATGGCTCCGAGTTCGACTTCAAGGACTTCCAGCAGGGCATGAGCCGGTCGCTGTTCTCGGCCTCGAGTGCCGAGGGGTACAGCCGGCGTCCGCATCTGATCACACCAGGCGGAACGATGGATCTCCGCGAGGTGTCGATGTTGCCGAACGTCCGCGCCCACGCCCAGGCAGGCATCGATTCACCAATGGCCAACCGCCAAGTCGGCCAAGAGATTGCCGATTTCATTAACAAGAAGCATGGCTACGATGCCATCACAAGCGACCAAGGCGAGTCGATCGCTCGCAGCATGATGCGGATCAACAAGGATCTGCCGGCCGATATCCCTGCCTTTGCACAGCATCCGATCAATGCACAGGCCCGCAACATCGTCAACCAAGAGATGGCTAGGGCCAACGCTCGATTCATCTATGACTCGCTGGCTGACGCCGCTATCAACGCCGATGCCAACTCACTGGCCGGCGGTAGGTTCCGGCCCTTGAACACCGCACTCAACGACATCGCCGGCAAGACGGGACTGCGAACCAACGCTGGCGAGGCGGCCGGCTCCGTGCAGCGAAACGTGGTGGAACGCATCGCGGCAAAAATGGGGGTAGCTCCCGATGCGGTTGACCTGTCGAAGATCGCGATCCCCGAAGCTGTGCATAGTCGGCTGACCAAGATGGCTGACTTCTACGCGCAGCCTGGATCCATCGAGGAAGTCGGCAATCTGTGGAACAAGTTCACCAGCCTTACAAAAGGCAGCCTTTTGGCTTGGCCATCGCGACATGTTCGTGACGCCTATAGCAACGTGTTCTCAATCTTCCTCGAGACAGGCAGCGCACCCGATACCTTCGCCGGCATCCAGCTCGCGAAGAAGATCATGGCCGGCGGGTTCGATGAGGTGGCGGGCGAGGTGGCCAAGCTGCCACGGTATCAAGGCATTGCCGACAAGGCCGCGCTGAAGCAGGCCTTCATGCGGGACATCGGTGGTGCTGGCGTCCTGTCTACTCTCTCAACGTCTGACCTCATCACGACCTCGCGGGCCGGCGACCTCGACCAGCTCCTCCCCGGCACAACGCCCATGCGGCGCGGCGACTTCCTCAAGGACTTGATCCCTGACGGGACTCGCAACCCTGCCCAGATGGCGAAGGACTTCTTCACCATCCGCAACGTGACCGATCAGTACAAAACACTGAACCCGATCCTCAACGCATCGCAGCGGTACGGTGATTGGAACGACAGTGTCGCGCGGCTCGGCGGTGTGATCTCTCTCATGCGTCAAGGCGTGTCGGTAGACGAAGCTGCCAAGCGGATGCGTGACGCGCTCGTGGACTACTCGAGCCTGACGCCCATCGAACGAAACACGATTCGCAATGTTTTTGTTTGGTGGGCATACAACTCCCGTATTGGCAAGTTCGCGGTGCAGTCGCTGTACAACAATCCCGGTGGCCGCTACGCCCAGACCATCCGTGGCATGAACACGCTCCAGCGTTCGGACGAGAACCACTACGTTCCCGAGGCTCTGCGGCAGCAGCTCGGCATTCGTATCGGCAAGGGCGATGCCGTGTCCGATGCGATCCGCCGTGTGCTGGCGATTCCCGAGGACGCACAGACCGACACCTACTTGAAGGACATCGATCTCCCAGGCATCGATGTGTTGTCATTGTTCGCTCCCGGCGACATAAGGGCCACGGCCGGTAACCTCGCCAACGCGATGCACCCGACCATCCGCACGCTCGCGGAGCTGGCCACCAACCAGGATCTCTTCAGCAAGCGTCCGCTTGACGAGGCCGTCGCTCCAATCGACCGGCTGTGGATGAAGATGTCTGGCTCGACCACGGGCGTGAACCCCACGCTCAAGGCGCTGATCAACAACGTGCCAGGGCCGCAGCGTCTGATCGGCTTGGCCGGCGGTCTGTCCGACCAGCGTATCCCGTGGGATCAGCGGTGGAGGAAGCAGTTCGCCAACGCCACGCTCGGCGTCAAGTTCCAAGATGTCGATCCCGACTACTGGATTCAAGAGGCCCGCCGAAAGAACGCTGACAAGATGAAGGGCTACGCCAAGCAGGGTGGGTTCTTCTTCCTGCCAAAGGACACGCGAGAGACTGCACCAGAGGAAATCAAGAAACGATTCGCCCTCGAGCAGGAGCTGGCCCGCCGGCAGCGAATGCAGGGCAAGGAGCAAAAGAAGTCGTGACAGACATCATTCGACAGGCCCGTGCAATCTACGGCCCAGACTTCGACCGGATGATGGTCGAGGCCGGCCGCATCAAACAGGAGTACGTTGCGGCCGGCGGCCGGCCCGAGGATGTCTATTCTCCCGAGCGTATCGATGCCCTGCATAAAGACGGCCCTGGTGCGTTGATGGGAGCATCCCAGCGCGGGGATGGATCCATCGCCGGCCCGTATGTGCCGACCGAGATGGCTCTCGCCGCGGGGCTGATTGAGCCGCGGGCTGTTCCGGCCGTGACCGAGGCCATGAACAAGGGTGTGAACACAGTCAGCTCGGGATTCGATCCTGACATGCAAGTGGGTTTCGCGATTGGGCGTGCGCCCAACGGACAGGTCGTTCGAGTGGAGAGATAGTTATGCCAAATCCTTATGACGAGATGCAACAGCCTTATGACTACGGTACGCCTTTTCAAGACTACCGTCAGAAGCAGATGGCCATGATGAGCGACATCTTCCAGTACACGCCGAAGACACGCGAACAGAAGATGATGGATCACATCACCCAGTACACGCCGAAGCCCCGTTCGGCTGATGCGGCACAGGGTGGGCCGTACAGCAGTGACAGGCAGCGCATCCTTCGCGGCCTGATGGATGGCTACGAAAACATGGGCCAGAAGAACGCCGCCCCAAAGATGCAAGGCGGCATGGATTCGTTTGATCCAAGCCATCCGATTTACCGTGGGGGCATGTTTTGAGCGACATCATCCGCCAGCTCTCTCGAGAGTCGGAGCGTGAGGCCGCGGCCACGCAACGCGAGATCAGCCGCATGACGCGAGCTGTGCGAGATCAGTCGTTTGCCCCCGTGGGTGGATACCGGCCGGCCAGCGTCCTTCCCACCAGCAGCGTCAACATCCCGGCTGGCGTGACCATCTCTGTCATTGCTCCGAGGTTCCCGTGAGCGACATCATCCGTGAGCTGGTGTGCAACCAGCCCAAGCCGACGCCCGATCACAAGCGTTACTCGCATGTGGTCAAGGCCTGCAAGGATGGCAAGGAGAAGATCATTAGGTTTGGTGAGGCTGGCGTGGAGGGCGTTCCAGAGAATGCCGTATCGACCAAGGATCAGAAGAAGCGAGCCGCGTACTACGCCCGCAACAACGCCGTGAACCCCAACCCCGATTTCTTCACAGCCCGATACTGGGGCCAGAGAGCGAAGTGGTAGATGAACAACCCGATGCAGCGGTACAAGCGTCACATGTATGACCAAGGCACGGACATGGCCTTGGAAAACCTTGAGCAGTTCAACCAGGCCGACGCCGACTCGCAACCTCGCCTGCTCGACCATCTGCTCGATGCCCCGTCACGCAAGCCAAGCTTTATCGATGGCATCCTGCCAACTCCTAATGGGGTTCCTCCTCTGCCAATGGGCATGCCGCAGCCGGTGCCTGGGCAGAACCCACTGATGCAGATGGCGCCACCGCCGAGGCCTCCCGCGCAGCCGCGACCTAAGTCGGTGCTGAAGCGTTGATCACCTCGGCTTCCGGATTGGGGGAGGTGACATCGGTATCGCCGCCTGGGTGGCATCGAGGTAATGCCGCCTGACCAGAGATGGGTGGGAATGCTGAAGGAAGTCCGTGGCGGCTCCCGGCTGCACCTGTTCGATCGCGGTGGCGGCTGCACGGCGGAACCACTTGGTCGATCCCCCGAACCCATGCTGGTCGAGAAACTCCCTCCACATGCGGAACGCCCTACGCCTGGGGAGGCACCACTTGAAGAGGGTGCCATCCTCACTGTGCTGGAACAACTTAGCCACAGCTACCTGTGTCCTCTCTGACAACGCCCGCACCAGCGGCTTGCCGGTCTTGGCCGCTGTGATAGCTATGCATTCATTCCGGAAGCTGTGCTTGGTCAGGGCATGAACGTCACTGAACCGCATGCCCGAATCGTAGGCAATGCCGGCCCACGCTGGGATCACATCACACCTCCGCAGTGCCATGCGAGAGCTGATGCGAGTCTCGTCTGTCTCCGCTGCGGTAATCAGCTTGTCGAGCGAGGCCAGTTCCCACGTTACGGGAGGGGCAAAGCTAGCACGAATTTTCCGCACCCGAGCCGGATAGATCTCGGTCATCCCCTGCTCGTAGGCAAACCTCCAAAGCGTCAGCAATTCCCGGCGAATATTGTGCCTGGTCGTGGCCCCAACGTCGAGGCTCGCAAGAAACTTGTTCACTCTTTCTGGCGAGAGTTGACAGATTTCCGATAGGCCCATATCTTTCGCCCGTCTACACGTTCGCAGAAGGGACTCTGTGTATCTCGGGCTGCATTCAACAGCCGCAAGATAGCGGTCTAGTAGATCAAGGATGTTCATTATGTTGCAGAAAAGTGTTGCAACCATTTCTCGGCTCCCGGTATGGGGATCCTTCCAAGGTGTTGGTGCGATTTCGCTTCGTGCAAAATGCACGGCGAAGTACAGTCCTTGTAGGGGGACGCACTCTCAAGCTTGGCCCCTTCAACCGGTAGCCCCCAACCCGTAGGAGAGAACCATGCCAGCCGTCAGGGTTTCACCCCCTGACGCAACGGGAAAATCACCAGCAGCTATCGACCACCGGCTTCATAAGCCGGGTGTCGCCGGTTCAAGTCCGGCCGCTGCTATTGATTCTGCCGATTGCGTCATCGACCACTGCCCGAACGAGGAATACCACGCTCGGCCAGAGGTCAGTGCCTCCCAGCTCAAGGAGCTGGCGCTTTCGCCGGTTGCATTCTACCGGCGGTTCATTGCGGGGGAAGCGCCCCCCAAAAGCAGCGATGCCCTCAGTTACGGGAGCCTTCTCCACACTTGGGGGGAACTCCGTGACGAGCTGTTCTGGCCGCGCGTCAGGGTTGCCGGTGCTGATGTCCTCACGGCGACCGGACAGTTTGGCAAGGCGGCCAAGGAGTGGCAGGCAACACTCCCCGCTGATGCCATTCCCCTGTCACCATCGGACTACAAAAAACTATGGGATCAGACGAGGCAAATCCTTGCCAACTCTGCGGCCCGCGAGCTGATCGAAGAGTCGGTCGATCGTGAGTTCAACATCCGGTGGTCGTGGCATGGCCACGCCTGCCGGTGCCGCGTCGATGGTGCGACCAGTGAAGTCTTCTATGACTTCAAGACAACGAGTGATCCCGATCCCAAGTGGACGTTTCACTCGAGTGTGAAGAAGTGGCGCTACGATCTTCAAGCGGCCTTCTATGGGTCTGCCGCGGTGGCTGCTGGATGGCCGGCCCACCCGATGGTGTTCATCATCACCAGCACCACCGAGCCGTATCTCTGTCATGTAGCGCAGCTCCCTGCTGCCCTCATGGCCAAGGGCCGAAGCCGCTGCCTCGCCCTGCTGAAGGATCTCCAGCGCCGCAAGGATTGGGATTGCTGGACGCCGGCCGACTACGGCCGGATCAATGAGTTGTTCGTTCCTCGTTACATGCTTGAAGGGAGTGATCTGTGAACATGATTGCAAAGCCGATGCGGATGACGGTGTACCGCGAGAAGTCGCCCGAAACAGCAGCGCTGTGCAAGGCGATGTGTGAGGCATCATTGAAGTTTGGGCCGCTGCACTTCGACTCGATCGGGATCGATGACGCCGGTCGCGAGTACAGCTACGCCTCTCTGGCCGCCATCAAGAAGGCGACCAGCAGACCGTTGGCTGAAGCCGGCATCTGGATGCATGCCGACTACGGGTTTCACGATTCGACACGCTACATCTCGGTGACCATTGAGAAGGATAACGAGTGGGTCACCAGCTACATGGACATCCCCGAGGCCACAACCCTGCGGAAGCGGAAGGGAAACATGACACAGCTCCGCAGGGCTGCGATCGAGGGGCTGCTCGACCTCGCTGCCGAGCAGGACACCGATGCCCGTGGTGTCGAGGACACGCCGGCAGAGGTTGCTGCGGAGGTGGCCGAGTTCGCGAAGGAGCAGCTCGAAGCCTGGGCCGGCCTCAAGCAGATGGCCAGCGATGCGATCCAAGCAGCGGCCAACCAGAAGACGGTCGAGGCGAAGATCGAGAAGGTGCGTCAGAAGGTCGAGGCCGGCGAGATGAACCCCGCCGATCTGCCCGAGCTGGTGCAGCTCGCGGAGAAGCGGATCAAAACGCTCGAGGTGGCGGCGGCCAAGGCAGGCGTGAAGCCCGAGCCGGTAGGAGGTGCTAAGTGATTGCACCCAACGAGATGCTGGCGTTGAAGCAACGGATGCTCATCGCCGCGGATGCGGCATATCGAATTGCCTCCACATCGGAGCAGTTCGTGTTGCATGACCAAGAACAGTTTGAGCTGGTGATGGGATCACTGCTCGCACTGAAGGCCGATGTTCGCAGGCTGATGGCGGAACACGACATCCTGCGCGGGATGTTCAGTGAAAAGCTTTCCGCTTTCTTCATGGAGGGTATGAGCGATGGAAGCACAGGATGTGCCGAAGCTGTGGAAGGAGTGCCACGACACGAAGATCTCGATCGTGGCGAAGAGAAACGGGATGACACGCCAAGCTCTGATGGGCCTGTTCTGGGAGTGGAGACTCCTCGGAAACGAGCTGGACGATCCCACGCCCGAGGCAATCGCAAAGGAAACCGCCGCGCTCCGGTCAACGTGGAGCGAGGAGCAGGAGAGGAGTCGGTGGATGGGGGCCAGGACAGCTAACCCCATAGGACGCTAAGTCATGGAAGACACAGAGCTATTTCGGTTGTACGCGGGAGAGGCCAAGCCGGCGACGGCTGGGCTAACCCTTCGTCCGTACCAGCAGCAGGCGGTCGCGGCAGTGGTGGACATGCTTCGTGAACACGACTCATGCCTACTGACGCAAGCTACTGGCACCGGCAAGACCGAGGTGGCGGCTGCACTCATCGATGAGCTGGATGCTCGCGATGGTGCAGTGATCTGCGGCCCCTTCATTGATCTGGTTGGGCAGACCGCCGCCCGATTCAGATCACGGGGCATTCCATGCGGCGTCGAGCAGGGGTTCCTGCGCAGCACCGAGCCTGTGACCGTGGCCTGCTACGCCAGCCTGCTCTCTCGGAAACGGTATGAGCAGTTCCTTGGGAAGACCAAGCTGTTGCTCGTGGACGAGTCACATCTGAACTACACGCCGGCATCACTGAAGATGTTGGGTTACTTCCGCGAGGCCGGCACCAAGGTAGTGGGCATGACTGCCAGCCCGCAGCGCGGATCGGGGGATCCACTCACCGCCTGGTACGGGCCGGTGGCGTTCGACTACCCGTACCAGCGGGCGGTCGAGGATGGCTACCTCGCACCAACCAAGCTGTGGACTGTGCTGCTCGAAGGCCTTGACCTATCCGCATTCAAGGGACGGTTCGGTGACTTCGACCAAGAGAAGGTGGATGCCCTGCTCCGCTCCGAGGCGAACGTCCAAGCTGTTGCCTCGGGCGTAGCCCAGCACTATGAGGGCAAGCCCTCTGTCGTGTTTTGCCAATCCATCAAGCATGCGGAGATGCTGCGAGAGATCCTCTGGAGACGGGGAATCCACACCGCCATCGTTCACTCCCGCATGGATCCGGACGAGCGGCGTCAGCACCTTCGCGACTTTGAGGAAGGGACGGTGCAGATCGTTCTCAATGTTGGATGCCTGACAACGGGATGGGATTACCCGCCACTCGCCAAGCTGTTTATCGCCCGCCCTACCAAGTCAAAGAGTCTGTACATCCAGATGTTCGGCCGCGGCACCAGGGTTCTCCCCGGTGTGATCGACGGCCTGCACACGGCAGCGGATCGTCGCGCCGCCATCGATGCCAGCGGCAAGCCATTCGCGGAGGTGTTCGATTTCACCGACACCTCCCGGCACTGCGACCTCCGCAGCGGCGTCGAGGTGCTGGCCCCCGAGCTGGAGGGCGAGCTGCTGAAGCGGGTCAAGAGGGCCACAGAAGGCCGCCAGAAGCCGGCCGAGGTAGATGCCGTCATCGCGGAGGAGCGGGCTGCTATGGCCCGTGAGGAGGCCGCCAGACATGCCCTCGAGGTCGAGCAAAGAAAACGGCTGACAGCCGAGGGCCGGTTCAGCGTATACGAACGGGATGTATTTGCCGCGGCCGAGATCCAAGAGAAGCCTCGCCGCAGTTGGTACATCGAGAACCACATGCTGTTCGGCAAATTCAAGGGGCAGAAGATTCGCACTGTCGATACCGGCTATCTCCGGTGGGTGCTGAACGAGTCGAGCTGCAAGAACCGCATACACGTTGAAGCAATTCGGAGAGAGGTGGCACGGAGGGACAGACAGAAACAACGCTCACGATAGGACTGATGGGTCGTGAGGCAGAGTGCGTTCCATTAGCGGAGCCAGTAACTGCGGCCACCTCGGTGGCTGAAGGCAGAGCTGGGTGGTGGCGGCCGGCAAACACGCACAGGGCAAGCCCGAAAGCAGATAGCCCAAGCCGGAACTGATGCGACAGAGAAAGACGCTGCAAGCCCAGACCTCGCATGAACCTGGGCCGCACGAAACGACACGGATACCTCAGAGAGGCAGACGGAGATCGTGGAGTCGAGGGTCATCACGGGTAACCCCCGTGACGGCTCTCCCTCCGCACTCACTCTACGTTTCCTAGAGAGGCAGACACTACTTAAGGCATTTGTTAAGCGTTGTTTTCAGAGTTGATTAACCATTAGGAGATGCGCGATGAAGGTGAGATACAAGGGACAGGCTTTCGATGTGGAGGTGGATGGGAAGGATGCGAAGGACACGTTCGCCCAGCTAGCTGCGGCGGTCGAGGTGTTCGGCAACACCACCTGTGGTGCATGCGGCGCCCCTGGTGCGGTGCCTGTCGTGCGAGAGAACGACGGCCACCAGTTCCATGAGATCCGCTGCCGGCAGTGCGGTGCGGTGTTGGCCCTCGGCCAGAAGAAGGACGGCGGCGCCCTGTTCCCCAAGAAGAAAGACCGCGACGGCAACTGGCTCGACAACAACGGCTGGGTGAAGTTCAAGCGGGCTGATGCTGCCTTTGAGTGACGCGCTTGACACGCAAATAGGATGGTTGCATGTACTCGCTTCTCCATTCCGGCCCTGCTTCTTGCGGCAACTGCAAGTTCTTTCGCGTCATCAATGCGGCTGAAGAAACCGAAGCGGAGATCGAGGTCGATGCGTTTGCTGATGAGGCTGGGCAAGAGTACGGGCGGTGCATTCGATTCCCGCCCGTACTCTTCCACCCTGGCTTGCTCAATGGTGAGTTCCCAGTTGTTGCCGCCACTACTTTGTGCGGTGAGTTCAAGCGTGACATTGAGTAATGGAAGATCCGCAGTTGGAGTTACAGAAACTGAAAGGCGAGATGGCAGACAACCTCACACGCAACGACTACATGCTGATGCATCCTCGGTGCGCCGTCTGCCACTGGCCCGTAGAAAGGAAAGGTCGTTGGCTTGAGCTTCACCACATCGTTGCTGGCCCTGGTCGAAAGGATCTGCCGAACGGCGAGTCGTGGATATCGCTTTGTTGTCGATGCCACCACGCCGTCCACGACAGGCTTCCGCACTACGGGGAGCTACCGAAGGGATCGATACTGGCCGCCAAGGAAGAGGAGGACGGCCATGTCGAACTTGAGAAACTTGCGGCGCTCAAGAACAGAAAAGCGTTGCCATACGAAAAGCAACCCATACCTGAGAAATTTCTGAACGATCGCACACGAAGGGGAGGTGATCCGTGGCCATAAATTCTCGAGCCAAGGGGAAACGTGCAGAGCTGATGGCATGTCAGGTTCTCCGTGACTTGTTCGGTTGGGCGGCAAGAAGGTCGCAGCAGTTCTCGGGCTGGGCCAAGGGGGGAGCGTCACCCGACATCATTGTTGACCAGACGCCAAGCCTGTTCTGGGAGATCAAGTTCGTGGAACGGCTCTCCCTACCAAAAGCAATGGGGCTGGCAGTGAGGCAGGCGGGCCGGAAGACTCCGGTCGTGATGCATCGCACCAGCCGCAGTGCCAGCGGTTGGCTGCTGACGATCCGACTCACCGACCTACCCCTACTCGTCCATGCCTACGAAACTGCGCAGCATGTTGCAGTGGCTTCGTCGCCACTACCCAGCGAGGACACCGATCGTTGTTCGGGTGGCAAAGAAACAGCCGGGGCTGCACGGCGTTTGCCTAATCGGTGACGGCCGCGCGCTGATACGAATCACATCAGCTCAAGACACGCTGATGGCTGACACCCTGCTCGAGGAATACTGCCATGTGCTGCGGCACGACTGCCCGCTTCCAATCACGGATGACCACGACGCTGTGTTCTGGGCCATCCTCGGAGAAGTCACCAAGGCATGGCGTGGTGAATGATGTTCGAGCATCCGTTCGATTGGTACTTCGAGGATGACGAATGCGACTAGAGGATCCGCTTGCACGAATGCACCGTGAGTACCGGGAGTGGTGCATCAAGCAAGGTACATACAAGGGCATTGACCCATCAGATGTGGAGAGGGAGGAAGCAAGGTGGAAAGCAGAATGCACCAGGCCGCCGAGGAACGTAACGAAACGGAAGCACCCTCCGAAGGGAACAGCGGACTAGACATGATCGATCACCCGCCGCACTACACGGCGACGTTGGTCGAGCCGATCAACGTGATAGAAGCATGGCACCTGTCGTTCCATCTTGGGAACTGCGTGAAGTACATAGCGAGGTGCGACCTCAAGGGCAAGCCGATCGAGGATCTCGAAAAGGCGAGGTGGTATCTCGACCGGGAAATCGCCAAGCGAAAGGGACAGCTTGATCAGCTCACTTGAATCCATCGTGTTTGAGGATCTCGACTGCCTGTCTCCCGGTGAGCTGGAGGCTAGCTACCGTGCCATCTGTGCAATGGTTCTGTACCGCACAGCGTTGGTTGCCAGCCAGCCGGCTCCGCCCAGGCGGCAGGAGATTGAGGCCAAGATTGCCGCCCGCAAATGGCTGGTTGGTGACGTTGGCGTGATCACCTTCCCCGAGGCCTGCTCGGCCGTGTCGCTGGATCCCGACTCTGCCCGCACGAAGATCGCCAGGTATGCCGATCCCTCCACGCCCGAGGCCATAAGCAGAAGGAAGCGATGCCCTCGAACTCACTACGTTTTCGGCAGGAGGAAAGATGCCCGATCAAATCCTGACTCTCCCCGCAAAGATCCGCCTACTGGTTGAGTGGTCGCCGGCCCTTCAGATCCTGCCGGCCATCGCCGCGGCTACGCCTGGTCAGCCCCGCGCCATTGAGGTGATGCGTCTCCTCGAGTTCCTCGCCAGCAAGAGCGAGCTGCAACTCGATGACAAGATCGCCCATCTTCTCAAGGAAATCCTGCTGACGAAGCCGGGTACGGAACTGGCAGACTACATCGCTGGACTCATTAGCGGAGCGATCGAATATGAGATGGCTCGATACCCTGGTAATTAGCGGTGTGCTGGCGGCCGTGTGCTACCCGCTCATCGCATCCAATCTTCTGAAGCTGCCGCTCTTCAAGTCGGCCGCCGCCACGAAGGAAGAGTGGAGACAGAAGTGGACTGCCACTCTCATCGATCTGCTTGCCGACCTCGACAAGGGCGGCATGCAACAGGGTGCCACGCTCTGCCGTGAGCTGATGTGGGAAATCATTGGGGGCGAGGGTGAAAAGAAATGAACAGGGTTCTCATAGCACTGGCACTAGCGATCGTCTATGCGGTGTTCCGCTTCGCGCCGATCCCGTCGCTGCCGATTCCAACCCCGACGCCAGCCTCGGCGGTGGCGTTCCCCGATGTGGCGGCCGTCGCCCAGAAGATGTCGGCCGGCGACAGGTCTGCACTGGCCGCTGCCTATCTGATCCTGTCCCGATCGGTCGATGCCAACCCAACGATTGAGCCGGTGTTCCCCGACACGGCCGCGGTCAGGCGTGCGCATCGAGCTGCCCTGCTCTATGTGTGGGCGGCCGTGCTGAACAACAAAGCAGGCGAAGTTCCCGGCCTGCGAGAGGCGCTCGAGTCCGCAATCGCCAGCCGCATCGGCACCGAGGATATCCCCCTCAATCCAGAGAACCAGAAGGAAGCAGCGAAGGCATTCGCTGATCTCGCCGCCTCACTCCGATGACCATCTCCGAGCTGATCAAAAGCTATGAGGCGGGACTCCAAGGATTCATTGCGGATCCGGTGGCCGATGCTGAACTGGCATCATTCCTCCGCGAGTCTGGTGGGTACGCCAAGGCCGGCGATGCCATCGATGACTACTCGCTGCGAGACACTGGCAAGGACAAGCTATCGCTGCCATACCTCGCAGCTCTCACCTACTACCCCGGCTGTTTGCCTGGTGGGGCGCAGGGCCGCGGCTCATGCGTGGCGTGGTCAACCAGGAACGCTGCTCTCGTCAGCTACTGTGCCTATCTGATGTACGGCCCGAACACCGAGAAGTTTCGGCCGCCCGTGGTATCCCCTGTCGCCCAAGCAAACGGGGTCTTCTCGACCGAGGGGATCTACTGGTTCCGCCGAAAGCCAACCGATGGCTGGAGCTGTTCGGCAGCAGCTCAAGTGGTGGTGAAGGAATGCGGGCTGCTTACCCGACAGGCGTACCCCGAGGTGGGCCTCGACCTCACCGAGTATTCGTCCAGCACCGAGGGTCGATGGGGTCTGACCATCCCTCCCGAGAATGTCCGAGCTATCTGCTCGCAGCATCTCGTCTCGAATGCCACGGTAGCCGAGGGGTGGGAAGAGGTTCGAGACATGCTGGCCAATGGATTCGCACTGACCACATGCGGTGGTGAATCGTTCAGCAAACAACGCGATGCGTTCGGAGTGTGCAAGAGGACGCCCGAGGGGTGGGCGCACGCGATGTGCTTCTGTGCGGCGGATGATCGGCCCGAGATTCGCCAGCGTTACGGCTGCGGCTTGGTGCTGCTGGCCAATTCTTGGGGTGATTACTTGTCAGGGGCAGACATCGTGCAGGGTACGAACTTCCGTATCCCTGTCGGTAGTTTCTGGGCGAGGTGGGAGGATGTGAAGGATCGGTATTGCGTGGCGCTCGGCCCGAGTAAGGGATGGCCCGCGGCCAAGCTGCCCGATTGGGGATTAGGGGGAGTCATATGAAGCGCCTGTTGATGTTGGCTGTAGCGTTGTGGCAGATCGAGCTGGCCGTGCAGTGTGGGATCGCAGCATCCCAACGCCCGACCGCAGCTCACCCTGTCACGCCGCCGGCACCGACGCCACCAGACGCCCGTCAGGTAATCGTTCGACCGCAGCCCTCACTCCCCAATTGCGAGACAGGCAAATGTCCACCGCCACAGAAGCCGCAGTCGATGCCGGCAAGATAACAGTCTCTGCTCCGGTGCCGAACGAGTTTCTCTACCGTGTCGCGGAGAGGTTCGGCCTGCCCGTGCTTATCCTCCTGCTCGTCCTATGGTGGGCCAGGACTGACATCGTGGCGCCGCTCATGCAGGCCCACTTCCAATCGATCGAGGCCATCGTCGCCGGCCAAGAGAAACACACCTCGTCCATCGAGAATCTCGGGAGGAAACTCGATGAGCTGATCAGCATCGAGCGATCCTCCCAGAGATGACCAAACCCAGGCGGTTAACCGCGAAGCAGCAGCAGACCGCCGAGCAGGCGATGCGGTTTGTGCAGCCGTGCATCGCCGTGTTCATCCGCCGGAACCCAGACCTACGCATAGCAGCTCGTCGCGTGGATCTGGAGAGCGTGGCATTGCAAGCTGTGTGCATGGCGGCCATGACCTACCGGCCCGACCGCAGCCAGCCCACCACCTACTTCGGTTCGGCCATCCGCCACGCCCTCTATCGTGAGGTGCTGAAGCAGCAGCGGCTGGATGGTAGGTACATCCCAACCGAACGCATCCTCGATCCGCAGCCGGCCCTTCATCGCACCAGGCAGGAGATGCGGGCGTTGCGGGCGTTGCGGCTGCTCTCCATAAACGACCGAACGCTGCTCGAGGATAGGCTGGTCGAGCAAGTGACACTCGAACAGCTCAGTCTCGAACAGCGTTGCGATCCTCGAACATTGAGCAAGAGGGTGCAGCGGGCCATCGCCGCCTTGCGGCAGGCCGAGAGCGACCTACCCTAGCCCGTGCGCTCGATCCCACGCCTTGCCCACCGGGATAGCCCAGCGGGTTTCGCACCACATGACAGGGGCCGGCAGCTCGACAAGCGAGTCGCCCTCCCACTGCCAGTAGCGGACGGCGGTGTACCCCTTCTCATCGGGATCCACCTTCTTCCCGTCCGCATCGTAGTAGTAGCAGCAACAATCACGCAGCCGCACGGCAGCGCCATCCATCTGCCACATTCCCAAGAACGTGGACGCTGCCGGCGGCAGGACTGTCGCAGTCTCCATCCACAGCCCGAACGTGGGCGCCCATGTGTCGAGCTGCTGTTTCTTCTTAGCCATCAATCACCTCCCTTCTAGCAATATGTCAGCAGCTCGCCGGCCTGCTGAAGTTTGAAGAACGAACGATACCCACCGATCTTTGGCCAGCCGGCGAGGCCCGCCTCGACCGCCCACTTTGCCATGATCCCTGTCGGAAAGGTTCGCTTGGCACCACGCTGCCGCATCGTCCAGAGGGCGATGTCATCGTAGCTCTCGCCTACCTCCCGCAGCTCGATCATCCTGCGAACCATCCGCCTCTCGTCCTCATCGACACGGTAGTAGCGGCGCGGCTTCTCGCCGCAGACCCGCCAGCCTACCGCACATCCCTTCGAGGCGGGCAGACCCTGCTCCATCCTCGAATGAAATACAGCCTCGGTTCTCTCCCGTGCCAGCTCCCGCTCCAGCTCTGCCATCGAGAGCAGGAGGTTGCGGATCAGCCGGCCGATCGCATCGTTCGCCCCGATGGGGTAGTCCAATGCGTGGATGGTGACGCCCCGGTTCTCAAGCTGCTCGATGGTACTGACGCCATCGAGCAGCTTGCGAAACAAACGGTCGAGCTTGCTGACCACGATGTGATCACCAGGGCGAGCCATCACGAAGAGCTGGCGGCCGGCCTCCCGTTCAGAGAACGGTTTGCTGGCAGAGGTGGCGGCATCGTAGTGGAAGCCACCCCACCTCACGCCCTCGGGTTCGAGCATCCGCCGCCAGTGATCCTCGGTGCGTGACGCCTGCACCGAACGGGTCATCGACTGCTTCCGTGTGGAGTGGCGGCCGTAGCCGTAGCAGAAGTTCATACGAACGCCCTCCAATCGAACTCGATGGCTCTCGCGCCGTGCTGCGCCACGACCACGCCCTTCCGCCGGCAGCTCTCGACCAGGCAGGGAACGTAGCCGGGGCTGGCATAGCCCAGCTCGCTGGCGATCTCCCGCATGCTGGGCTGGTAGCCGTACTGGTTGATCCTCCACGCGATGAACTCCAGCATCTTCCGCTCGGTATCGAGCAGCTCGGCGCCGGACTTCGCATGCTTCACCACTGATTGTCTCGACATCGCAATCTCCCTTCGTGTGTGTGTTACCGACTGAAACAAGCAATCCAAATAAAAACCACCGACGCACCAGCCACCAGCATGAAGTCATTGGGTGTCATGCTTCGGCCCTCTTCGCCTCGGCCAGCGTGATCGCCCGCTCGGCCAGCTTGGCCGAGGTAGCCGTCTTCCTGTTGCGTTCGAGCATCTTGCGGACGTTGTAGGCCGGCTGCCCCGTCCGCTCGCAGAACTCGATGCTGCGTTCCTCAAGGCTGATGCGGCGCCGCAGCTCCAGCCCGAGCAGACGCATCGCCTCTTTCACAGCAGCCAGCTCGCTGTGCGTGAACCGAACCGACACTTTGCCAATCGCCTTCATCACTGTCTCCCTTCGAGGTTGGTCAGCCACCCACTGTGGGTAAGCCGATATCGAGTATATCACACATGTCAACACCCGTACACTACCGCTTGCTCTTGAGCAGCAGGCCGATCAGCTCACGCGCCTTGCGGTAACGCTCGATCGATCCGCTTCGCAGGCAATCAACCGGCAGGCCGTCATCGCCCAGCCGGCCACGCTGATCGGCCGGCATCCGTGCCAGGTGTTCGAGCAGATGGGAATGAGCCAGCGGCAGCAGATCGATCACCGCTTCGAGCAGCTCGGGGCCGTGTTCCCTGGCCGCCTGGTTCTGTACCCGATCGCGATCGACCGAGGCCGGCGTCTTCGGGTAGTCCAGCTCGACGTTGCAGTCACAGTCGTGGCACCAGTTGGCCTCCTCACCGAACAGCGGCCCTTCGGAGTTGATCACCCGCTCGCTCATGTCCTCGCGGTATTCCACCCACGCGCAGGTATCCACGTTCGTGCCGCCGCACTCGCAGCATGTGGGCCGGTAGTCCTTCTTCGCTTTCGTCTTCATCGTCAGGTTCTCCCTTGGTTAGGTTCAGTCCAGCCGCCGCAGCACATTGCCACGGCGTTCAATCGTCCGCTCTTGCGTCCGCTCCACGTTCGTGAGCGGATAGCCCCACTTGCCCACGCCACCGCAGTCGAACCGGCTTCCCGGCTGAACACGGTGGCGCTGATAGTCCCGTCTGAATTCATCCACGTTCGGATAGCAGTACGGTTCCCCGATCGTGGCGTAGCCCACCAGCGTGGCCTTGCCCTGCCCCGTGCGGATGATGCCCACGCGCTTGCCGACCACGCTATCGAGCGACCTCGATGCCCGTGTCTCGACCGTCTTCACGCCGGCCATGATCATGTCGGTATAGGGGGCGTCACCATCGTTGATGTTCACGCCCCTCGTCGCAGTCTCGAACTCGATCGCCCGCTGCTCCATCCTCGACAGGCTGGCCTCGATAGCGGCGCGGCTATCGGCAGCGGTGCCGTGCTTGACCCGATGTCGCAGCTCATCGAACATCCGCGCCGCTTCGGCCGGCGCCTCGACTTCGAGCCGGTCGATACCGACACAGCTCGAATCGATCCGGCCACGGATACGCTTGGCGTAGCGGGCCACATGCCCCTCGCCTTCCGCCTTGTACCGGCAGTGGTTGACCGCGACCGAACAGCTATCCGCGGAATCGAATGGGTAGCGGTGGGCCTCGCTCTGCGCCCGCATCATGTGAATCCACGGCCGAACGTAGGCACCTTCGCTATCCGCACAGAACCGCTCAATGTGGTCGAACGCTTCCGCGATGCGGGCATGCCACTGCGGTGTACCCACCTTGGCATACTCGCCGCTCGAACCGATGGCGATGTACTGGTAGCAGCCCTCGATCAGACCCGTCAGGCGGTCGAGCGATTCGTGCATGTGCCAGACCATCATCATCCGCTCGCCGGGGATGAACGCATCGGCTTCGAGCATGGCGCCGCTGAAGTCGAGCCGCATCTCGTCATTGGCCAGCTCATCGCCGTCGATGACATCCGGCACCACGACCACCGCCTGCGGGCAACGCCGGCAGATGTCGGCCGCCCACCGCACGAACCCATCGACATCCATCGGTACGCCCGATCGCCATGCAGAGAACGCGCCATTGTCGAGCAGCAGGATTCCATCATCGGCCACCAGGCGGATGGCGTCATCGAGCTGCCGGCCCAGCCGGTTGCGGGTGGCGTAGGACAGGCAGAACGATTCCCCCTTGAGCTGCTCCAGCAGATGGATCGGCGTCAGGGGAAGGCCGAACACGGTACGTTTCTTCATTGCGTCACCCATCCCTGCTCGATGGCCATCATCTCGCGGTACAGCTCGCCTTCCGCCCGCTCGCCGCCCAGCTCCAGCCCGCCACGCTCCACCCACCACTGGGCCTGCTTCAGCGCACGGAACGTGGCCACGCCTGCGCCACCGCCATGCCATCCGTACCCCTTGATGTAGTAGGGTCGCAGTGCAGTGGGATGGCCGCAGTGCAGGACGGTGACGCCCGCGTAATCGGGGTGCGTCCACGCCACGTTCACGGTTGTGCGTCCCTTTCCCTTGTGGCCCACCCATCCCTTCGACACGGTTAGCTTCGAGCCTCTCATCGTTTTGCTCCCTTCATTTGCTTGACCAGCTCACGCGCCTCTTCCCTGGTGTCGATGGCATCGGCCACCCGCACCCGCGATCCGCCCTCATAGACGGCGTCGATCGCAAACCAATAGCACCCGCGGTTCCGCTCCATGCATTCCCGCACCACCACATAGGTGACAGGCTTGGCATTCATGCTTGTGCCTCCTCGGCTGCTTTGATGGCGGCCTTGAGGGCGTCGATCGTCTGCTCGCCGGCCGGCGTGTGGGCTTGGTTGCCAAACGCGCTCACCGCCATGCGACAGGCCTTGAGCAGCTCATCGGCCACCTCTGCCGGCGTGGACTTGTGCTGATGCTCGGCCGGCACCGGCCACCGCTGCATGGCACCGTAGCCGGGGCGGGTCGGCACCAGCTCCTCGATATCGCTGATCCAGTGATCGCCCGCATCGTCATCGTGGTAGGCGATGTCACCGAGGTCTTCGGCTTCGCCACGCATGACGATGGCACAGGCCTCCTCCGCGGTGGTGGCCTGCACGGTTTCAACGCGCTCGGCAATCGCTGGCCAGCGTACAGTCACATCGAATTGTTTCAGCATCGTCGTTCTCCCTTACTGGAAAATGGAAATCACCCACCCTGCAATGCGTCAACGTGACGCAGCAGGCTATCGCGATCGGCTTGGGTGCCGAGTATTGCACGGCCGATCATCTCTTCGCTGGGGAACGGATGTTCCCCCATCACCAGGCGGTAGGTCTGCCGGTTGGCGGCGTGTCGCTGTGCCGCCACCAGCAGCAGGCCACGCCGCAGCCCACGCGGCACGGTCAGGTAGATGTACTGCATGGTGATCCGCCTGCGAACGGCCCGCGCCACAGTGCGGAATGGCTCGGCCACATGCAGCCGATCGACCACCGATCGAATGAGCTGATGATGCGGCTCGTCCAGCTCCAAGATGTTGCCCGAGTTGATGACCCGCGCGACCTCATTGGGCTGCGCGCAGATGCAGGGCAGCGGCTTCAAGCCGGGGTGCCGGATCAGCTCGGGGTCAGGGTAGGCCATCAGCTTCGGCTTGACCAGCGCCGGCTTCGGCTGATCGACCAGCGGTCGCAGCCTTCGAGCTGTGGTCAGGATGTGCCGGTGGGTGTCGTGCGTCAGCACCCGGTATTGGAATGAGCTGCTCCTGCCCAGCGTCTGCAACACGGTGACCTTCGCTAGGCGCCCGTTCACCTTCAGCCTATAGGTGCCACCGACCTTGATATCTGTCGCTCGCATCGTCTTCCTCCTCGTTTGAAAAGCAAACCATCCACAGCCCACATACATACCCGATATCGGCTATGTAGTCAACACCCGTTCACTTCAAACCGAACCCCAACCCCAACCCCAACCCCGACGCCTTGTCGCGCGTGGAGAGGGGCGGCCGGCCGTCGCCCTGGTGCGCCCTGGTGGCCGGGGAAATCCGCTCGCGAACGGTTGTACAGTTTGCCGATATCGACTATGTTGTAGGTGGTTCGGTTTGGTTTGGTTCAACACTTCAAACGGGAGAGAGACATGACGACTTTTCAGACGATCGAGCAGTTCGGCGGTACGGTTTTGGGCAGTTTCTCTAAGGGTGTCGATGGTGCCGCGTCGCTCAATTTCGGCCGATCGGGGGGGGCTAACTGCGACACCGGATGTCGGCACCATCCCGCGAACTATGCTCCCGGCGCCGATCGTGCGGGATGGTGCTATGCCGACATCGTCGAACGGCGCGCCGATCGCGTGCAGCTTATGCACAAGCTGGATCGGCACGAGCAGACGCCGCCGAGCGTGTTGGTTGGCAAAGCGCTGCTAGAGCTAGAGCGTGAAGAAATGTACGGTCGGCCCCCGCGGCCGTGGTTCCGGTTCGCTACCAACGGCGCGCTGCCGGCGCCAGCGGACGCACTAGCCGATCGGATGTTCCTCCCCCGTATGCGGGCGCTGCTCACACACTTGAACCGCCGCGGCACCCCCGTGCATCTTCCGTGTGAGTCTGCCGAAAAGGCTGCTTTCTATCGTGAGCAGTTGGGCGACCTAGTGATCGTGCGGGAGTCTGTGCAGACGCACAGCATGACACCGGACACGATCGCCAACCACGCGCTGCCGGCCGGCGCAGTGTCGTTCACCGCGGGGGAGGATGTCGGCCGTGGCCCCAACAAGCGTATGCGGATTCTGGCCGCCGCGGATGCCGCGGCACGGGCGTGGGCAAAGCTAACCGGCCGGAAGACGATCGTCTGCCCTGCTGTGCGGGTGTCGTTCCTGTCCCGTTGCAAGTCCGGCCGTGGTAACCGAACCACGGAGCAGGCCGCCGCATGGCGGGAGGGTGCAAAGTGTGGGCAGGGCGGTTGCCCAGGCTGCTCCCGTGATGTCGATGTGGTCTATCCTGCCCACTAGCAGACAGGCCGACGCTCGAACCACCCGCGCCCGAGGCGATCGATCCCGATCGCCTCGGGTTTTCTTTTGCGCTGTGCCAGGCGGCCGGCGCCTGCGATGGCGGCGCCCGCGCCTACGCTGGCAGCGGGGGGGGTCGGCACTCGATACCCTAGCGATTGCCGTGCTTGTTGGTCTGTTGGTTCCAACGGACAAAACGTAAACCCAGACAGGCTAAAGACTTACGACACACACACCCCACCCAGCACCCCCCCACCCACACCCTATATAATATATGTCCCGCTCTTGGATTTTTTCCGAAATCGCAAATGGCCCCCCTGGCGTTCGTTCTCCCGCCACGCCGCCCTCCGAGGCACTCTCGACACCCTTCGCCCCGGTTGACCCGCCAGAAGCGATGCTATACGCTTGAACAGGCATCCCCGGCGGCAGACCCCTACTGGGGCGATGCAAGGCCCGCTGGCAGGATGTAGGCACATCGGGGATCGCTACCCCGGTGCGAGCTGCGGTCGGTATCTTGCGACCGTGAGTCGTGGCCGGCACCGGACAGATAAACCGGCTAGCCCTATCCGCGGCCCCCTCCCCGTCAGTCTCGAGCTGCGGGAGGGTCTTGAGCCGCCTTCTGGGCCTCAAGCTTCTGGCGGTAGCTGGCGGCGTCCTCCCTGACATCGGGATTGTGCCGCATGAACGACATGAGGTGGCCGTGTACCAGATGGCACGGGTCACCACAGAGGCTGATCAGATTGGCCCTGTCCAGCTCGCGGGACGGGTCAACGTGTACGGGAACGCAATGGTGAACCTCAATGTCCTTCCGCCGGCCGCAGGCGGCACAGGCAGGCTCGGCGGCTAGATGCTCTCGACGCACCCGTGGCCACGCCCCAGAGCGGGCAGACCCAAAGAGCTGTTCGGTGGTGCGGCGGAACCAAGCAAGCATGATGCCATGCTTATGGTGTCTCGGTGGCAGGATTGGTCAGCCGGTTGGCCATATCCAGCAGGATGGCGGCGTCTTTGGGGCATCCAGCGTTTTCGGCATCCCAGACGGCCGACATGACCGCCAGCCGCTCCTCCTCAGTGATGTACCGGCCGTTGACGCACAGCTCCTTCATCTTGTTGTATTCCTCAATCGACTTGCCCAGCGACTCGCCGTCGAGCTTTCGCAGCTCCCGCATCTTCTGCGACTCTGTGGCCATGAGGCTGATGACCAAGCCGTCTTGGCTGCGCAGCTCCTCGAGCAGCAGCACCTTGGCGATCAGCTTGCAGATGAGGGTGGAGGAATAGCGATCCTTCAGATGCGGCGGCAGGCTGGCGATGTGGGCGCGGGCCGCGGCGACGATGTCCTTCATGCCATCCTCTCCAGTGGGGCGGATCGTATTTGCATCTGTGCGTTTTTCGTCGCTTCGCCCATACGATTGGTTTTGCAGCCGCTCTATCTCATCCGCGGCCTGCTCCGAGAGCCTGTCCGTGGCTTTGAAAGCGTATGCCCTATCACGGAGCTGCTGAACGATAGAGTCATCCATGTCACTTCTCCTCTGGTTCTGCCGATTCTAAGAGGCCGTCAACAGCGTCGAAGATTTTTTCAGTAGCGCTTGACACGCCCTTAAAACAGGGAGATAGCCGATATCACTCAACAAGCTTTAAGGGAGAGCTGTGATGAAAAACGCATCTGTGGTTGGAGAGGGCGAGATGGAGGTGGCCATGCCTCTGGTGTTCGTGGACTGCCAGTGGAGGATTACAAGGCATGCGGAGCCGGATAACGGCACAACGGTCTTGGGCCTTTGGCAGTTGTGGGATTCGTTCAACGCTTGTTTCCAGACATGGATCATCCCGGTGACTTATTGGGCTGGAGAAGACGAAGACGATGACGATGATGAACCACACGGTTGGTATCCGCAGCTTGGCTACGAAATGAGCGGTGGCGTGCTGATGGGGCGCGAAGAAAAGGCTGACGCGCCGCCGACGTTCTGGTGCGACATGATCTTCGAGGACGGCAACAGGTCGTTCCGCGTCAAGGCAGGCCCATCGGCAAAGAGTGCCAAGCAGATAATCGAATCGCTGGCACATAGGGCTGCAAACTGATGAAGAAGCAACCAAAGAAGCCGGCCAAACAACCGGCCAAGAAACCCAACCCGCTCGCGGCCGAGGTGGCCCGCCTGCGGGCGATCATCGCCGTTCAGCATGAGCTGATCCGAGCGTTGCGGAACTGCAATGCAGCTCTGGACGCCGATCGGCTCATGCACCGCGGTGCCGAAATCACCATGACGTTTGAGAGGTGATCATGGATGACGAACCACGCATCATCACGGTGGGGAAATCCCACTCGCCCACCGAAGCAGAAGCCAAGCACAACATGTACGGCAAATCGACTGTGGCGTCGAACTCCGACAGGTCGTTTTGCGAGACTTTCGAGGTGTCGGTCTACATGGCCGGCGACATCGAACACGCTAAACAGGTCATCCGGAGATACTGCAACTCGCACCCCTGTTGCGTCACGGTGACCCCTACCGCCTACATCTACCGCGGCGGCGAGGAGGCAGGGTTCGTGGTGACGTTCCGCAACTACCCTCGGCATACCAGCGAAGGCTGTACGCTCGAGGATCAAGGCCGGGACTTGGGTCTGCTACTCAGGGGCGAGTTGGGGCAGGACAGCTTCATGGTTGTCTCTCCCCGCGGGACTATGTTGAACTCTGTGCGAGGAAAGTCGTGAGCGAGAAACACATCTTGAACCTGGGGGCCGGCGTCCAATCCACGACGCTTTTCCTCATGTCGATCGCTGGCGAGGTGCATAAGTTCGACTACGCCATCTTCGCGGACACCCAAGAAGAACCGGACGATGTCTACCGGCACCTTGAGTGGCTTGAGTCTCTCGGCGGCCCTCCGATCCTGCGATGCACGGCCGGCCGGCTGGGCGATGCGTTGGATAAAGGCACGGACGCCAACGGGAACGGCCGCACAGACGGCGGCCACTACATCTCAATCCCGGCGTTCACCAAGCACCCTGACGGCAGAATGGGAGCTGTGCAGCGGCAATGCACGAAAGACTTCAAGGTTGTCCCGATTGAGCAGTCAATACGGCAGCGAGTCTTCGGCGCGGCCCCAGGCAAGGGGATCCCGAAGGACTCCGTGTGCGTCCAGTACATGGGCCTGTCGTTTGACGAGCCGAAGCGGGTGATCCGCGTGAAAGAGCGGTTCCTCTCCAAGCCCAAGAACTGGAAAGTGCAGTTCCCGCTCTGGGAGATGCAGATGACCCGTGGCGACTGCATGGCCTACCTCAAGGAGCGAGTCCCGCATCAAGTCCCGCGGTCAGCTTGCGTGTTCTGCCCGTTCAAGAAGGACGATGAGTGGCGGCTGCTTCGCGACCACGATCCCAACGGATGGGCAAGAGCTGTTGAAATCGACCATGTCTGTAGGACGGGTACGGGCCTAGACGCCCAGCGGTTCCTGCATCGGCAGTGCGTTCCGCTGGAGCAAGTGGATCTGCGGCCCGAGCATGAGCGTACCGGCCAGATGATGTTTCAAGGGTTCCAAGACGAGTGCGAAGGGTACTGCGGCAACTGACTCCAGCTCATCGAAAGAGGTGCTGTGTGCGACCAGGCAGTGATGATGACCTGTTGCGGATCATGTCCGAGATCGAGCGTGGCCGGCGTGAGATGCGAGAGCAGTACCGCCGGCAGCAGTTGATGATCGATCTGGTCGCCTGTGTCCTCTGGATTTCCTTTGGCATCCTCGCCCTGCAAAGCATCTCGAGGTGAACTCCGTGCCGGAAACCGTCACTGTCACGCTGGACAACTCCGAATACCTCCACGCCCTCATTGCCGGCTCTCTCCGCAGGGCATCTGCTAGGGAGAAGGGGCGGAAGAACTACTACGGGGCGCAGTCGGCCGACTCCGAGCTGCTCGACCTCATAGGCTCCGTGGGGGAATGCGTGGTGGCCAAGCACCTCGACAGGTTCTGGGCCGGCGCCGGCCTGTTCCGCGGCGAGGATGTGGGCGAGTACCAAGTCCGCACCACCACCTATGACTCCGGTCATCTGGTGCTGAACAAGAACGACTCCGATGACAAGAAGTACATCTTGGTGTGCGTGAACAGCGGAGTCGGCAAGATCCGTGGCTGGATGTACGCCCGAGACGGGAAGCAGGAAAAGTACTGGAAGGACATGTCTGGCCGGGGCGGCGCCTTCTATGTCCCGCAATCCGACTTACGGCCGATTTCCACGCTCAAATCCCCCAGTGTTGACAACGAGTTTTAGGCGGTGCCTATACTCGCAGCATGGCTAAGAAGAAACCGAGAAAGATCATGCCGATCGACCTGGAGGAGATGGTCACCCTCCCAGATGCCGCCAAGCTCATGGACGTTGCCGAGTCCTATGTGCGGAAGCTCGTGCGCGAGAAGCGGGTTGTCGGCGTGAAGTTCGGCCGCAACTACATGGTCAGCCGGCAGTCGGCCTCCCTGTTCCAGAAGAAGCCGGGATACGGCCGGCCCAAAAGCCGCTAGTAGCACTTGACTCGCCCATAAACTGGGAGTCATGGCAAAACGCTACGAATGCATCGGCGGCCCACTGTGCGGCGAGAAGTATCCGCTGTTCTATGGGCTATCCATGTCCCAAGCTTTCGGGACTATCGATCGCGATGGCGGTGCGCACTACTACCGCCTCTGCATCGTCCGCGATGAGATGGATCGCGTAGCCAAGTTCTGGCATTACGCCGGGGTTGAGCTGAACCCATTCATGCCGCCGACGCTTCTCCCACCTCGGCGGATGTTCCGAGAAAACTGCTGACACTGGCCTACATCTGCCAGTGACACTTCTTTCAATCCTTGCCTGTCGCACCTAGCCCGTGCGACACGACGCGGCCCAGCGCTCTCCCTTCGCGCTGGGCCGCGTTCTTTTGTGTCCATAAGCAAGGCAGAGGTTCTCTGGCCCCTAACCAATGGAAGGGAGGTGATCGAAATCTATGGCGACGAAGAAAGCTCCGAAGAAAAGCCTCAAGGACAAGTTCAACGCAGCCTACGAAAAGATGGAATTCGCTCGCATGAAGGAGCGATCGAGCAAGTCTGGCAAGGGCGGTTGTGAATCATGCGGCAAGAGTGGATGCAACTGCGGGAAATGAGTAATGCCGCTGCCAACCCGAACGCTCGAGCAATTGCAGGAGTGGGTGTGGTCTGAACTTCCCGTTCGCAAGAACGTGGCGGGCAAGGAGGCGGTGTTCGATGCCGTTTCCGCGGCCGTCCATGAGTGGCCCGATGAGGAGCTTTCTTCGTCGCCGGCCGGCGGCGAGCGCGAGATGGCCGCGATGCTCAGTCTCAGCAAGAGCGTCAGGCGGCACATGGCTCTCGTCTATGGCGATAAGCAGTTCGGTTCCATGTGGGTGATCGCCCTCCAGATCCTTCTGCCGCTGATCGTGGATCTGGTTCTCAAGTGGTGGCGCCGCCGGAAGGAACACCGCGCCCGCATCCGCGTATGGAGGAGGAAGTGGGTCAATGGCTCCGAACAGTAAGACACTGATGGGAGCCGTCCGAGCATCCCAGCGGCCCATCAACGTGGTGTCCGCATTCGACGGGATTGCCGGTGCCAGAGCTGCCCTCGACCAGGCGGGCGTCCCTGTTGGCTCATACACGGCCTACGAAACAGATCCCACCGTCGCAGCGATTGCCTCGAGGAACTATCCGGACATCCAGCAGCGTGGCGATGTCCGCGGGTTCGTGCGACCGGAGGGCAGTACCGATCTGCTCTGTGCCGGCTTCCCGTGCCAAGATCTATCCCGTGGAAATGTCACCGGAAAGGGGCTGGAGGGCGAGCGATCCGGCCTGTTCTGGGAGCTGCCCAAGATTCTGGATGAGGCACAGCCGAAGCACTTCCTCATCGAGAACGTAGTTCCGAAGGGATCTCGCGGCGATCAGAACGTCGATGTCATCTCCCGCGCTCTCGGCGTCGATCCGGTGTTCCTCGATGCCAAGGACTTCGGGCCGATGGCTCGACCTCGAGCATTCTGGACGAACATCCCGGTTGGCGACTATTCGCCGTCGCAGGCCATGTTCCGAGATGCACTGCTGGGGGAGGTGCCTGACAAGTACCAGATCTCTCCCAAGGGCGTGGCGTACCTCAACCGCCAGGCACCCGATGGCCGCACTCACTTCGAGAAGCACGGGATGGACATCAATGACCCGAAGGCCCGCACCATCCCGGCCGTCATCAGCAAGGGCATCCCATACAACGCCGTTCGGATGGATGACGGCAGCTTCCGCCGGATGACGCCGCAGGAGATCGAGGGGATGTTTGGCTTCCCGCAGGGCTACACCGAGGGAACGTCCGACTTCCAGAGATACAAGGCACTAGGAAATTCCTGGAGCATTCCCACCGTCAGTCACGTTCTTCAAGGGCTTGTGCAGTAATGGCTACACCAAATGCAGTCCGCGGCGCATTGCGGGCAAACAACATTGTCGGCCTCTTGGAACACAAGCCTGGGCCGGGGATCTACTCCCGCCTTGAGCGAGCCGTGCAGCAGCTCCCCGAGAACGTCAGGGTGCAGGAACTTCCCGGCCTGCTGAAGCGGTACAAGGACGGCATCCCTGGTTGGGAGCTGAACGCCGTCGATCTGAACTCCGTGGTGGCCGGCCGAACGGTCGTGCCGCGCGAGGAGCTGCTGGCCGCGGTTCGAGAGCGTAGCCCCGTGTTTACGAACAAGAACGTGATTCTCGGTGGCAACGCAACCCGCTCTACGATGGCGTACCAGCCAGATCCCGTCACGGCCAAGCCCGTTCCGATTGGCGGTGACGGCAGGCATGGCAAGCCTGTGTGGGAAGCATATGGCCTACAAGGGCCGGAATACAAAGAGAGGCTGTTGTTGCAGCCGGAAGACCCACAGCCGGCAACACCAGGCCAATGGCAGGACAATCGCAATCGCGGCCGCAACCATTTCGTTGGCAACTGGCTTGGCGGGAACGTGGTTTCCCACTTGCGGACAGACACGAACGGAGATGCTCTCCGGATCGTGGAGTTGCAATCTGATCTACAGAATCAAGCCCAGAGGGCCGCGGATCCAAATACCGTTGTGTTTCCAACTGCCGATGTTTGGCAGGAACTTCAACTCAAGTCGGCTTTGCTAGATGCAGCTCGCAGCGGCAAAAACGCCCTTGAGGTCGCAAATCCAGAAGACATTTCCGCAGTGGTGGGTTTCCCAAAGGACAAGTCGAAGAAGTTCTACGGAACAATGGTGCCTCAGATTCTGGAGAAAACGGGCAAGAGGTTGGGCGGCTTCAGTGAGATCAGCCGGCCAGCCGCAGAAGCCGGTCAATCTCAGTTCGTGGATGACACGGTCAGATACATCAACTCCACTCACAACCAGCAGAGGGGAGAGGCGCTGGAAAATGCGGTGATGGATCTTGCCAAGATGGACGACATCCACGCGGCAGAAATGCATCTGCGAGAAAACCCTAGCATTATTGAAACAGCAAACATCCCCCAGGAGGCAAAGACAGAGCTGCAACGCTATCTGGCGTATGCGAATCAGCGAGCCACAATCTGGGACAATACCGGAGCAGAGGACTACTACTCCGCAATGGATGTGTTGAGCAACCCGAATTGGCGGCATGAGTACGGGTTCAACGGGATGGATGCCGTGAATGTGGGGCGGTTGCGAACAGAGTTGGGCTTGGATGTAGATGAAATCAATCCAGCATTTGCAGGCCCGCTTGGCCATACAGAGACAGGGTTGCGCAACCTTGACAACGGCTCCGAAGAAATCCTCAACAACATCCAGCGCAAGATTGTTCGCGAGCTGGATGGCACAGACCGGACATTCTTTGAAGTCAACAGCGGCGACAACGCAGACTTGATCACTTCGCAAAAGCTTCACGGACTTCTGCACAACCTCCAGAACACCGCCGAGACAAGGGCGCACGTTCTAAATCGAGGCGAACACCCAAGGGGCTTCGCGGCGGAAAGAAACGGCCCAGACCTCTACAGAAAACTAAGCGAGATACTGGGTGAAGAGCGAGCCACTAAATTGCTGCCAGAGATCATGCACGATCTCGAGCAATACGGTGAGATGCGAAACAACATGGGGCGGTTGCAAGACGTTCAAGAAACGCTCGTTGGCAACGCTGAAAACGCACTGAAGCCATCTGGATGGCGTGGCGTCATCTCCGACGAGATGCGGAGGCGGATCATCAACGAGGGGATCCCGGCCGCCGTGGCGATCGGCGTGGGAACCGGACTCGCAACCGGCAGCAACGAGGCCCAGGCAAAGCCCGTCCTGCCGGAATCGGATGCCGTCCTCCGAGCTGCCATGCCGTGGCAGACCCAGCGGAAGATCAACCGCCTCACCAAACAAGTCGATACCGCCTACGAACGTGGCGACTTCAAGACTGCCGAGAAGCTAGACGCCCAGCGGGAGCAGCTCGTTGAGGATTGGGACAATAAGCTCGCGGGCCTCGATGAAGGCGACGGCAACGTAGATTTTGAGCCAGAGCCTTACGATCAAGAGTCTTCGTGGACTGACGAGCTGGCCAACATCTACGGGCGAGCGGCCGTGGCCCAAAGCCCCACCTACGGGATAGGGAACGACGCCGAGCTGGCCCAAGCTCTCCGTGGCGTGTTCCCAGACACCGCCCAGGCAAACGCGATCCCAGACTCCGAGATCATCCAGTACGCCAAGGATGCTTTCGACCAGCGGCAGTCCCACCTAGACAAGGTGCGGTCGAGATCACCCGAGGACGGCGTCCGTGCCATGCAGACCCAGATGCGCGGGGCCGGCATCGCCCCCGCTATGGCCGCCGGTATGCCGGGGCAGCAGTCGGAGGATCAGTCTGGTGGCTACAAGTTCGACGCGATCAAGGCATTTAACGAGCTGCCTCGAGGGCGCGTTGACCTCGGGCCGATGGGGAGCGGCACCCCAGACCGTAGCTTCGACTTCTCAATGGCAAACTCGCCAGGGGAGTGGGCGACCTACTATGACAAAGCTGCAAAGGAAGGTTACTCGCAGGAACACCTCCAGTTCAAAAAGAACGTGGCCGAGGTGATGCAGCAACCTCTCATCCGAGTCGGCGCCGCTAACGACAGGGATGTGCAGGGAGGAACTGGCCTGCTTGTGGATGGCGACCCGCAGGACAGGATCACACCGGCCCAGTTCGTCAACGAGTACCTCGATGTCTTCGCCGGCCGGATGCCTCCGGAGCGCCGCGCTCAAGTTGTGCAGCGGGTGCAGGCCAAGCTCGACGGCTCGACCCGCGCTCCAGACGAGCTGGCCGATCCGATCGTTAACCGGATGATGAACTCGTTGCAGGCCAGCTCACCAGGCGGGAAGCATGCCGCGGTCG
>Ga0209188_1000336_pt1 | contig 48697 bp, 51 predicted proteins | sample C_130625_EF_Meta_FD_187307 | JGI IMG/M metagenome (GOLD analysis project Ga0209188, IMG submission 187307) | Freshwater microbial communities from Lake Croche, Canada to study carbon cycling - C_130625_EF_MetaG (SPAdes) (version 2) | ecosystem: Environmental > Aquatic > Freshwater > Lake...
GCTACTGTAGCTAGCGCCACTTCAACTCAATTTACGGTAACAAGTTCTGTTACTGGTACTGGTACTGGCGGAATTGCAACCCCTGATCCAAGTTCAATGCTTTATGAGACTAGTAGAAATTCTTTTGATACTTACGGATTAACTGCCGGAACAATTTATTACCTTCAAGGGTATTTGGGATCAATGACTGACACTTGGTCTGGCAACGTTAAGTACCAGTGGTTATTCGATGATGGAACCGTTCAAACGGGCAAGTCAATTAGTTACAAATTTAATTATGCGCCTGATGCATCATTTACAGCAAATGAAGATGAATATTGTCTTCATACAATAATTTTAAAAATTTATGTTAATGATAAATTAATTAATACTGTAACAAGGCGTTTTTATGTTCAAACGCCTTAACCTTCAAGAATGTACATAAAGTCTTTTTTGCTCATCCTTTGACTAATTGCTTGATCGGCAATAGCTCCCTTAAAGATGGCATCATGATATCCCATTTTATCAAGAACGACTTTAAGCTTTCTGTCTTCTACTGAATTAGCCATTAGCAGTGTGTAAAACCTGACGGTTTCAAAGTTGGATGTAACTCGGTGAATGCGATTCTCGCGCTGAGTGTAAGTAGACCACTTCCATGGCAAGTCGTAATGAATGCATACGGAACCAACTTCAAGGTTAATAGAATCTGAACCTGCATCCGAAGACAAGAACACCTGAATATTTGGATCTGTCTTAAACTTATCCTCTGCTTCTTGTCTTTGCTTTGCTGTGCCGCCATAGTAAACATGAGATACGCCCCACTCGTCAAAGTACTTGCGTAAGTCTGGCATTAATCCATTATTAAATGCAGAAAATACAGTTATCTTTTCGTCAGGGTGCGCTTCTGTAATAAGAGATTTAAGCACCTCTAACTTTGCATGACCATCATTAGTAAACTTTTCAGGTTTAATAACATCCATTAGCTTGGCTGCAACCTCTGATCCCGACTTGTCAGGCGCACTAGCACCCAAATCAAATGCTTCCTGCACTGCCGCCTCAAATGCTTCAAATGCAGCAGCAGAATTAAGAACCATTGATGGCATATTGCAAATCATTTGAAGTATCGTAATGATTGCGAGGATGTTTACATCGTCTGGATCAACCTTACGAGCTTCTTTGCGCACTGAATCATAAAGGCTGCGTTGCTTGTCATTCCAATCAATGAAATATGGCTCAGATATAACATTAGGAAACATCTTTGCAATGTCTTGATCGTGCTTATCTACCTGATGAACAATATGAGAAGCCTTAAGTCCCATTTTGTCTAGGTTGTGCCATGCCGCTGGTTTATTGCGATCAAAGTAATCGTACCTTGCGACGTATTCGTTACGAAACTCTTTGACTGTTCCGTAAACATCTGGATCAATAATCCTAATGCAGTTGAAAAAATCCTCTGGATTGTTTTCAATTGGTGTTGCTGACAGCATGTATTGCCGTAGCTCAGCCCGCTCTTTATCTTTCGATACTTGCGGGGGTGGTGTCGTATAAAGACACTCAACTACACCTTTATAATTTTGGGACGATCTGGTTTTTAGTTTAGTTGGCATCTCATCCCAAATGATAAAGACGCGCTTGCCTCCGATTATGTTCTTCAGTTCTTCTGTGTCTACTCTAAACTTCTCATAGTTGAGAATGAGTACTGTCTTATCAGAAGAGACCTCTGAATAAAGTTTTTCTCTTTTAGCTCTATTACCCCGAATGACGGTTGAATCAATTCCTACAAGCCTCTCTAGGCTTCTCTGGGTGTTAATAGTGTTGTGGCTCTTTACCACAAACAATGCTAAGTCAAAATTGTCTTGGTCGTAGTGATATTTGAGCAGTGCTGAAGCGATAACAGTTTTGCCTGTTCCAGTAGACCATTCAACTACTCCGCCCTTAAGATCTTTAAGAAAGTTAAACCCTTGAACCTGAAAAGGAAGAAAACCATTGATCGTATTATCAAATGGCGATTCAATCTTAACTTCGGGTACATTATCTAATGATAAATACTGATCAATATTTGGCGTTGGATCTTGCGTCCAAACCACTTCTTTGTTTAGATCTTTGCAAAGAGAAAGAAATCCATCAATCCGTGCTGTTGATACAGACCTGTACCTGCCAATGTATTCATCAACTTCATAAAAGAAAGATTCATCAAAAGCATTAACGAGCCATTGATCTACAAAATCAGGATGAGGGTCAAGGATTACAAAATTGCTTCTGTGATCCTCGCCCTTCTCATCAAGTTCAAATAGTAATTCGGATGTAAGTAGTTTCATTGCTCTTGTTTAGCAGCGGGCAAGCCCGGAGTTTGCAACAGTTCTTTGGTTCGACCAAGAATCTTTTCCCACATCTCTGGAGGAGCAACTTCTCTAATAGCCTGCATGAAAGCATTGAACTGAGTTCTAATCTCATCAAGGGCTGCGCCTTCTGTTCCAGAGTCCATCTTTTCCTTAAGCTGGATCAGTGTAGCAACATCCTTAACCTCAACTGGAACATCGCCATTGAGAAGAGCTTCAAAACCCTTCTGAATAGCTACATCAATATATACACGCCTAGCAATAGCTCCATTAATGCCCTCTTCAACATTAGCCTGAGCCTCTTCTGCTTCGGCAGCAATAATCTGGCGAATGGCAGCCTCTTCATAATTCAAATGGTTTTTAGCATGACGACCAATAGACTGACGATTAATATCAAAGATCCTACTAATCTCAGAATAACTTGTGCCAAGCGCAATCATTCGATCAATGGCTTTAGAGAAATCACTAGAGCAAACATTGCACCTAGGATCTCTGTGATGCACAGGGGTCTTAACTACAACCTTTTCAGGCTTGTTGTTATCAAATTGTGGTTTATTAAATTGAGGCATAATTTAATACCGCGTAACACTAGCGATAGTATGAGGCTCCATTAGATTTACGTTGTTCGGGACTGTTGACCTTACGACCATCTGGGTGAGTTCTATTGTAAATTCCTGCGACAATAGAAGGATCTGGCGTTCCAATAGTAGTGTAAATTTCTCTACGACGACGCTGATGAAGATGCTCTTCAAAAAGAATTGGAGCATCGCCCTTGATTCCCTTGACCTTGCCTTCGCCCTGATACCACTTGTGACCATTCTTGCATTCAAACTCAGGAAAGTCAATGATTAACTCATTGCCCTCTTCGTCTGCAACGCTTTGAGAGGTCGGATTAAAATTACCTGTTTCCTTGCCCTGCTCTTCGCATTCACGACAAATTTCATTCTTAGCATCTTCCCTAAGAAAATCATCTGCTAATTGATTAAGTTGGGTATTGGTGTACTTACGACCGTCTTCATACTCAAGACCTTCTTCGTAATTATTCCATCGACTATGCCACGCCATTTTCAACCTTCTCCTCTGCAAAGTACTCTTCTGCTAATTGCATCATGGCCTGCTCTACATACTGACCAACTGAAACTGTTGTGATACCCATGATGTCAGCAACATCTTTTTGCTTCTTGTCTAAAATGACATTATAGTAAACTGCTTCTCGCTTACGAGCAGACAGGGTTTGCAATCCATGATCTAAATCCCATAGTGAGATGTTAATGGTCTCTTTGCTTTTTGTGCCATCATCATTATATACCCAATACGAATGCTCAATGACATGGGTTCCTTGACTTGCGTATAATTCTTTAAAAGTATAATAGTGTCTATATACTTCTCTTAATACCCGATGCTTTGGAATTGGTTCACTTAGTTCTTTTTTCAATTTTATATCCTAATGCTGTAAGGCCAACTGCGAATGCATCGCAATGATCGAACACTTTCTTCCACTCTGGTTTAAACCGTTCTGTGGACGGAAGAAGCTCAATGACACCGTTTCTAACGGCAACCTTTGTAGCCTTTCCACTACCACCAATGTTCTTTTTAACTGTTGATGCTGCAATTTGCTTGATTTCAATACCACTTTGAATGGCTACCACCTGTACCGCAGTAATTGCGGTCATGGCTTTTTGTCTGTGAATAAGATTTCCAATATTTCCTCCAGTCGGAGGAACAATCTCATTGGCTATCATATCAGGTTTAAATAATTTAATCAAATCATTTGCTGTATGCGCCCAATATTCAATAATCCTAAGTTTATGATCTTGATAAGTCTCTTGATCTTCTTTTAAAACACCTTTAATGCCGGATGTTGGAAAAGACTCAGTTCCTGAAAAAACTTCTTTGGGTCCAGTTTCAAGTAAAGCATAACCCATGCGATCAGCGCCGGGATCAAATGCTAAAACTCTCACAAAGACCCTCTAATGGGAAGCTCCCAATTTTCAGATGGATCTGGAATATTTCCATTGTCCAAACAATCACTGACGTAATGCCACTTTTCATAAATGGTATCAATTAACGGTTGGTTTCGATTAAAAATGAACTCTTTAAACTCATGTGGAGAATTCTTGTTAATACAAAGAACAATTGTTTGTTCAAGATCAAAGAAATCCATGTAGATATTCATCTGACACTCATACTTAGCTGCGGACCAATCTGGCAATGTTGAGCGCTTGAAATCAAAACTGCCCATTGTCTTAAAGTCAACAAGAAACTCGCCTTGGCCGGGAATGCTAATTGGAGCAACGTCGGCAGATCCTCTACACCAATGATATGCCTTGGGCTTGCCGTTTTCTTCTGCCCAAACCTTTTGACCGGGACGCTCAATTGCATCTGCATCGGCGTACCCAAGTTGATTGACTACGATCTCTTGTAGATAGCCATGCCAAAAGTGGCCAACCTGAAAGGTTTTTCTAAGACCTGCGCCAATAGGATCACGCTCAGTTGCTCCAGTAACTTTATCAAATAGCTCTCTAGGAGTTAGTGTGCAATCGCCGGATGGATGCCAAGCATCATCGCCCTTCTTTGATTCATAATTGTATGTCCATTCAAAATCGCCCTTCTGTTCAATAATGCGATCAAGGTGAACGGCAAGCTTTGTCTTAGTAACAAGCTTGCGAGCCATGCTGTGCTTTGTAAGTTTAATTGCCATATGATTCCGTATCATCAGCGACCCTACGAACTACCAGATCAATAAATCCTTTACTGTCTGCTAGTCGTGAGTCTGGTTTATAAAAACGAAGAGCAAGGGCCGGTTCTAAACCTGCCGCCCAAGCTTCGTCTGCGATCTTTTCCATCCTAGTTACTAAGGTTGTCTTAGCAGGTTTCTCAGCATCTCCTGTGGTCTTGCATTCAAAGAGTATGCCGCCAATTCTAGCGCTGCCGACCTTGACATCGCCAGCATCATGATCCGCTGCACCTGAACTTGGGGATCTACGACCCTGATAACACTTTGCAATAAACTCTTCATGTTCTACCGACCTTGCTTTATTAGTTCCTTTACGAGCCATTTTCAATAACGTCCTCTATTGGCTTGACGTTATCAATCGGACCAGTTTCCTTAATCATTGCTTCAAGTACTTCTTGACGCAACTGCTCTTGGATCTTAGGGTTGTTCATAACAAACTCACCAACGGCAGCTTTACCTTGAATCTGATTCTTTTCTCCGGGAAACGAAGGGTGCTTATACCAAGCGCCTGCTGGTTGAATACAACCAAGCCTAGTGGCCACATCAATAATGTCTGCGCCCTTATCAATACCAACTTCATGAATCGGCGTAGTCATCTTGTAGTAATCAAACTCTGCTGTACGCCTTGATCCTTCACTGAATTTGTTACGAAGAATAGTAGCCTTAAGTCTATGACCAACTTCTACATCTTCTTTGCCAATCTTTTCACGATAATACTCGGCAGCCTTAAGTTGAACACGAATGCTGCAAGTGTGCTTAAGAGCATGACCGCCCGGAGAATCAACAACACCCGGCATACGAGAATTCATCTTGTCTCTGATTTGGTTAATAAACATGATTGAAACGTTGTTCTTCCATGCAGGCTGAAGAACATTATGAACGCCCCAAGTGATTAGTCCAGAGCGACCACCCTGAGCAGGCTTACCATCAACCTCTGCCTCTGACTCACGAAGCAATGCGCCAACTGAATCAAAAAGAACAAAGCCTACTCCCGGCGTATTAACAATCTGCGCAAGCATATTAAACGCATCTTGTCCATTGTCTGGACGAGCAATAGCAAGATCGTCAGTATTGACTCCATGTTTTCTTGCCCACTCTTCATCAAATCCGGGTTCTACAGCAACAATGGCGCAGAACTTACCCATCTTCTGTGCATTAGCAATAGCATTAAGACCAATCACAGATGACTTACCAATGTCCGGTGGACCAAATACTTCAATGAGATGACCTACTGGCCACCCTCCTACTCCAAGAGAGTAATCAAGGCTCAATGAACCTGTTGGAATTACGTCAAGGGGCCATTTAGTACTTCCAATTGATCCAGCCTTTTCTCCGTACTTCTTTTGAAGACTGGCTGCTAGATCCTGTGCTTTTTTAGTGTTTTCTGTCATTTATTTCCTTAGAAGTTCTGCATTATTAAATTTAACACCTCTGGCGGTTTTTGTCAAGTTAAATATTCCAACCGCCATTTCCTTGCGCATAAACTTGTATCTACTCCAATCATTCGGGAAGATAACAAATTCTACGGCGTCGCCCTGATACTCAATGGTAATAATACCCATTGGTTTACTATCCTTCTTTGTGAGCTTTTCAACCACGCTTGTAATTGTACCGGGGATTGTAACACTTTCATTTTCTTGACTGTAATCAAGATCTGAATAGCTGTCGCATTCGTCAATAACCTCTTGGTGCGCCTGAAAGATCTCATGACTTTCATCTGTAAGAATGACTCCTAGTAACTGACGCTCCATCTTTTGCCTCTCTGACAAAAGGATATCCCTATCTTCATAGTTATCCCATGCGCCAGCATCATAAAGCGTAGGAAGTCTATTAGCCATAATCGTTTGCTTAGGCGACCTTGTTTTAAATGGTTCGCCCTTTTTCTTTGCATCCTGCTTTGCCCATTCCCAAAGATCCTGTTCGTGACTAATAGCATCTGACAGTTTCTCAGGGGATGAAATATCATACTTTTGCCTAATTTCTACAATCTTGTTTGCAGCAGCAGCCCCTACGCCATTGACATCAGAGAATCCAAAGAGAATCTGATCGTCAATAACTGCAATCGTTGCTTCAGATCTAAGAATGTCTGGAGGCATAACATTAATGCCCATTCTACGACCTTCGGCAACGTAGTTTCCAGCAGCATCTGAGTTGGTTCGAATGCAAGCCATTAGAAACTCTGCTGGTGCAGTGTATTTAGCGTACAGCGTTCTAAATGCAATAACGGCGTAAGCAATAGCATGAGATTTGTTAAATGAGTATTTAGCAAAATCCTCTAGCTTATTCCAAATAGTGTCAAGTGTTGCTTGATCAATTCCGTTCTCAAGCGCAACCTGCACAAATCCACGATCTTTCCATTCACCTTCGCCATTGTAAAGCGCAAGCATTTGCTCTGGCTTCTTCTTACCAAGAATCTTACGAACGGCATCAGACTCAGAAAGCGAATACCCAAGCTTGTTAAAGAATGCGATGACTTGCTCCTGATACAAGAACCAACCGTAAGTAGGCTCAAGAATATCTTCAAGGATCGGATGATCGTATGCTACTTCTTCGTCTCCATTACGACGACGAATAAATGAATCAGGCGCACCAGAGCGAATAGGACCGGGACGGTTAAGCGAAACGATAATTCCAAGATCTTCAATTGAACGTGGCTTGAACCCCTTGCACAATTGACGAGCGTATCCATTTTCAATTTGGAATACGCCTAGAGTAAGACCTTGATCAAGCATTTCCCACATCTCTTCTGGACCATCATCAAGATTAGACCAATCAATTACATTGCCCGATTCATTTTCCCACTCTTGCAAAGTATCAAGGTTACGAAGTCCAAGAAGGTCTTGCTTGACAAACATTCTTTTATCAACATCGGTCATTGGGAAACAAGTTACTTGAACCTCTTGCTTTGCATTCCACATACAAGGAAGTTCATCATTAAGTGAAACATCAGACACAACAACACCAGACGGATGAACACCATATCCTGAAATGCGGGATGTAATTGTTTCAACAATGTCAAGCCAATAACGACGACGATCATTGTCAGCCCAATCAAGAATCTCTTGTCCAACGTGATCCATAACATAAACAGTTTTGCCGGGGTCTACATCTTCTGACCAACCAACAGAGTCAGCGCCAAGAATGTCAATGTCTGGCACCTTATCTACAATCTTCTTAAGATCTTCTTTTTCTTCATAAGAAATGTTACAAGCCTTGTAAGTGCGATCAAGTGCAGCCTTTGGCTTAAGTCTTGTAATAGTACCAATCGTTCTTACGTTTTCCTTACCCCAACGATCCATAAGGTATTGACCAACACGTTTGCGATCTGCAACCGGGAAGTCATTATCAATATCTGGATAACCGTCTTCACGACCGGGATTGTAAAAGCGTTCAAAGATCAATCCATACTTAAGCGGATCAATGTCTGTAATGCCAAGAGCGTATGACACAATTGCGCCTGCGGCAGAACCACGACCGGGGCCACGCTTAATGTTATTCTTATTACAAAACTCGCAGAAATCCCACGCTTGTAGGAAGTAATGCTCAAGACCTGCATCAATAAACACTTCCATTTCACGACCGGCTCTTTCCCAAACCTCCGTAGGTGCATCTACTCCATAACGACGCTCAAGACCCTTTTCAACAAGATCAAAGAACAGCTCTGCTGCCGATCCTTCATTCTGAGTCCATGGAGAGTCCTTAGGAATAAATGTAGGCAAGTGACGCTTTACCTCTGGTAGCTGCGCGTTACATTTGTCAGCAAGCTCCTGTGAGTTTCTAAGAGCCTCATCTACTGCTGATTCAGGCAAGTATGACAAAGATTGACGAATCTGCGCCTCATCTTGAATGTAAAGACTCTTTGGATGCCACATCTTACGTTCTTCGGTTGGCATGTAAACACTTTCGCCAGTTTGCATAGCAACAAAAGCATCATGAAGCTCATATTGATCTGGGCTAGCAAAGTGGGCATCTGTTGCATAAATAAGCGGAATACCTCTTTCCTGCGCGAGACTAACAAGAATAGTATTAAGAGCCATATGCTCATCACCGGGATAAGTATGGATTTCCATGTAAAAGTTATCACCAAAAATATCAAGATACTTGTTAAGCGGTTCATAAGGATCACTGTGCATGATGCCTTGAGCAATCAAACCTTGAATGCAAGCAGAGGTTGCAAAAAGACCTTCGCTGCGATGCTTAAGCATATCCCAATTGACACGACCGACAAACCTATAATTAGTTGATGCGTCATCAACAAGTCGCCACAAGTTACGCAGACCTTCATCAGTCATTGCACCGGCAATAAAGTGCGACTGATCGCGTTCATGTTTTCCAAACTCTGTTTTAACACCATGGTAAAGCTCACAACCAAAAACGGGTTTAATATCAAACTCAGCCATTGTTTTTGCAAACTCAAGATGACCGCTTACTGTACCGTGATCTGTAATGCCGCAACATGTGCATCCGATGTCTTTGCAACGAATGGCAATCTCTCTAGCCGTTGCAAGACCGTCAAGCGCAGAATACTCTGTATGGTTGTGGATTGGTGCAAAACTTGTCAATTAATTTTCCTGTTCAATCATGTGTTCGTAAGCCATTATACCAATAATGACTCCTAAAATAAAACCACCTTCTTGTCCGTGACCATGCTTCCTTTGAATCCAATTCATCATTGATGGTACAGAGGAATCGTCAAGACCAATTGACTCTAGCATAATCTCTAGAGCATCAAGTTTATTCTCTAAATCTTCCTTAGCATGGACCGCACCGAAATCATCGATGCGATCCATGGCAAAAAGGAGATTCGATTTATGAATTGCCATTGGCGCTGTTAGCAGCCATATTCTTGCGAAGGCGATCAAACGCTTCGCGGCTCGCTTCTACACCAGAGGTAGTAGAAGTTGGAGCGGGCTTGCTAGCAACAGCAGCGGGCTTGGGCTTGCGCCCTGCACCACCAAAACGCTGCTCAATATGCTCAATGGGTCCTACAAGCTCTTCATAGCGAGCCTTATCTGAAAGCTCATTTAGGCGCTTATCCATAAGGATCTGCCCAACAAGCTGTGCTGCCTCAATATCACCCTTGGCAATAAGCTCACCCTTGACCTCATCAAGTTCATCTGAAATGTAAGTGATTCCATCAAGATTATTAAAAAGTCCTGATAGATCAACTTCCATATTCGGGAACTGAACAAAGTTGTAGCGAGAATTTACGTCCTTGCCAACACGAACAACTTCAAGCGGGAGGTCGCATAGCGGTCCCTGTGACTCATCAATTGAACCAAGCGGCGACCACATAAGGGCTGCCGACTGTGCAATTAGACCAATTGCGGGCTGACCAACTTCTTCAGTTCCGTCATCAGTCTTACGAGTAAAGCTATCTGTCTTAACAGAAAACCTTACAGGCTTCTTACGACCATTAATTGTCTCAAACTCAGGTTCAAGTTCAAGAGCTACACCGATGCAGCGAGTGCGAGGCTTGTTGCCAAGACGATCCTCAAGATCATCATAGCTTTCACTTCCTGCAAGTGGATCCTTGCGAGATACAAATGATTCATACTTGGTGTATGTTTCACCGTTTGCCTTCTCTGCCTTTCCTACAGGAATAAACTCATGTAGGTCTGCAACAACTACGCCATTAGGATCATCTCCATCAAAACTAGAGAGAACCAAAATGTACTTCTTTTCACCATCTTCACGCCAGCGAATCTCAGGAGCAAAACCCCTAAGCTTTGTTCCGCCCTTGCGCTGGGCTGCCTGCTCAACTGCACCAAGACCCCTACGGGGCTGATAATTCGGCATATTGTTTCCTTTGTATTATGGCCTACAATGAGGCTCTTTGCCAATTACAATTATAAATATATCATACTTCTTTATCAGATTCAAGTGAGTCTGATAAAGAAAGTTTTTCTGCATCTGAAAGCTGCTGCATAGATGTCTTACCTACACGCCGAAGTGTAGCAGAAATCACTTTATGATTTTCTGGAGATAAAACCTCTGTCTTTTCAGTGCCTGTATACTTACGCATTGTACGTATTACCTTAGAGAACATTGGAATAAACAGGGTTATGATAAAGCCAAACCGTTACATCTGGGTTTTCAACCATTTTTGTTTCTCCAATATCATCTTCCCAAACTACTTCCATTTCCATTACTGGAATATATCTTTCTAGATATACAGAAAGATCGTTATGCCATTTCCAACCAGCGTCATCATTATCCCTAGCAAGAATAACTCCATGTTGAAAACCTCTTAATATCTCCATTTGATCCTTGCTAACAGTCGCTCCGAATGTTGCAACTGCGGGGATGCCCAAAGATGCTAAATACAAAACCGTTGGCACTGACTCTACAACTACTACTGGCTGGTTAGCGTCAACGACTTGATCAAATCCATAAAGCGTAGGTTTCTTAGGAAAGTCTCCAGTATTTGTGTATTTAGGAACCCACTTAGGACGTTCACCAATCCAACGGTTTTGCCAACCTACCAATTTGCCTTGCCAAAAATGCGGCAAAACAATTGACGTAGACTCAAAAGTTTGATCTTTATTTGATCTTATCGTTTTAGTATTTACTCCCAAATGATATTCAAGTCGAACTTGATCAGTAATGCCACGCTCTGTAAACCATTCATGATCTTGACCTTCCCATTGCTTTAATACGTTTTGATTAAACCAAGGTAGGCTCGGTTTCTCTTCAATCTCTTTATCAGTCAACATTCGACTGATCTCTTCAAGAAAACCCTCATTAGTTTGATTGACTTTAGATGAAAATTGATGAAGCCAATTAATTGCATCACTTTCAGTGCAATCGCGTACAGCCATAGTCAATGAAAGCAAGCTACCGCCACCACAAACAAAGCAATTAAAAACCCTCTTTTCTCTATTGATTGAAAATTTGCCGGTTCTATCGCCATGCTTGTGCATGCTCCACGGATCTGGGCATTGACCCCAATCCTCACCATTTTCGCTTCGACCCATTGGCTCAAAACCAATGGCGTTCTCAAACTCATCAACATCAATGGTGTTTACAATGTCAAAGTATTTTTTCACTTGCGTTTATTAGGAATAGTCTTAATAAGTTCTTGAATTTCTTTATCAATATCAGATCCTAAATGACTTCCTGTTTTACCGCATTCACACCAAGTAATCCACTTTGATGTCTTTGGGTTAAATTGTGCGTCAGTAGGATGTCCACAGCGCCGACAAGACAAAGCTAGATCATACGCTCTTTGTTGACGATACTCACTCATCGTCGATCACTGCACCAATCATATCAAACCGACATCCGTGAGAAAGCTGAACTCCTACTTCCCAATTTTGGTACGAATAGTTACGAGATGCGAGTGTGCCAATCTGCAATGTATTACTCTTGCGCATTTCCTTGCTTGCCCAAAGTCCAAGTGAAAGGGTTGCCACTTCTTCAATTGCAGATGAACCCTTACCCTGCTGCATTTCCGGCATTTCGCTTGCATTCATAACCGAACGATTGAACTGATGAACTACAAAAATAGGAATTTGATCAGAGTAGTTACGAAGATCATTCACTACCTCAAAATAATCACCAGTGTTGTTTTGCGCACCAAGGTTTAGACCCTTGCGATTTTCAATGTACTGAAGCTGATCAATAAAGATGCAGCTAGCACCGGCATTAATTGCTCGTTCTACCATGCGCTGAACTCCACGCTCGCCCTGATCTGGTTTTTCAATCCTGAACTGACCGCGTTCATCCATTAGCTCAGATGCATCCTCAATTGCTCGCCTATCCTCTGGCATAAGAGAATTCTTAAGGTACTTCCAGTAGGGAACATTTGCAGCCATGCAACGAAGGCGCATATCGCTCTCATTGGCAGGAAGTTCTAGTGAGTACAAGTATGGAAAATGCTCATCTTCAGTAGTGATGTTATTCAGCACCATCTTAATGGTCATCCAACTTTTATAAGTTTTAGGAGCGGCGATTAGGAAAGTTACTCCCTGCATTCCATTAAAATGATCATCAATTTCACGGAATCCAAGACTTGGACCTCTACCCTTAAGCGCCCTCTTGTCATACATTGCCATTGCGCGATGATAATCGCCTGAACCAAATACTTCTCCGCGCTTAAGTGTTAGGTCAGCAAGATCGCGACCCGCCTTGAGCATTTCCTTAGATACTGCAAGCGGTTCCGTATTTGCAATCTCAGCAAGGTTACGAATAATATCACGACCATATGTGCGAATATGACGTTCTCTAAGTCTGTTAATCAGATCCCCAATAACGGTCTCTGGTTCAGATATAGCGATTCCAAATTCATCTTGAATTACTGCTGGAGTAGCATGTTTGCCATACTCACGAATGTAATTCATTTGCCAATCAAAAACAGTTTTTACTGACTGATCTTCAATTAGACCGGAAGTAATTTGTTCTGCCTGAATGTAACCAATCGATTCAGGAACTGATAGATGATGAAGGATCTCTTCGTCAAGATCAAGATACGGCGCGGTAATACTCATGTGATAGGTCTCGTTTCTCCGTTTGCAATAATTTCCATTTCCTGTACTCCGATAAACTCTCGCCTATCGGTTCCCTTCACTTCCTGCCTAATCTGCTTTGCAGACAACAGCGAATAAATGCGCGGGTAAGATGAGTTTAGCATCTCTTGACTCATATTCGTTGTCATTATTGTAGGAAGGTTATTATTTGTTCGATGACGAATAAGGGCTTCTAGCTGAACTGAGAAAAACGCCCTTTGTGCCTCTGAATTTGGAGGTGTTACTTCGTCAAGGATTACAAATCCTGATTCTCTAATTTTGCCTGCAATGTAATCAGAATCCTGTCTATCAAACGCTGCAACCATTTCAATAAACGGAATAAAATAAACAGATTGACCCTTTTTAATCAACTCTTTACCAATGTGAGTAGATGCAAAAGTTTTACCCGTTCCAAGTGCGGAGCTGTAAAACTCAATACCAATTCCCTGCTTAAAAAACTTTTCCCAGCTACCAAGATATGTATCAACTACATTCCTAGTATCTTCGCAACCGTCCCATTCGTCCCATGACAAACGTTGGTACTGTTCACCAATGTTTGCTACTAAGTACCTAGCTCTAAGAGCAATTTGAGCATCACATTCACATGGATACTCTTCTCCCATGTAACGGTACTTTCCATTAACTCGTTCTCTGACTCCACCGGAGCCGGGAATAGCCTCCATTTTAGAATCACAAGTTGGACACTGATCTAATGGTTGCTTGCTTTTTGCAAGCTTGATAGCCAAATTATACTCTTGATCAGTTAGATTCTTCAGGTTGTACGTCTTGTTCCTTAATGTTATTTGCATTTAATACCTCGTTTAATACAGCCTTGACACGATTTTCAGTAACTTCCAACATATTAGCACCCTCTACAAAAAGCTTAGTTACCGGGTATAGGTTAAATCCGGTAAAAGCCGCTTGCAAATTTTTCTCTAATTCTTTAATTCGCACATCTTCAATCTCTTCAACTGGTGGTAGATAAAAAATGTAATCGTAATTTAAAGTGTCCGCATATAAGCAGGCTAAAAATCTTGTAATTGCTTCTATTTTTAAAACAAAATCGTATTTTGCTTCTTGATTATCATCTTCTATAAACTGGTATTGACTATCCATATATTGAACAGTATATGATGAAGTTTCAAACAAAGTTCCGCAACTAATAACAACATTGTGATCTTTTGCGGCAATTCTTTCTTTGCTTTCTCGTTTTAAAGCAATGTGTGAATTGCCAATATACGTTCCCATCCAACTGAGAGCTAAATCAACTTCATCTTGTAATTCTTCTACATACCCATCTACAATTGCAACTGGCAAATGTTCTTCGTTATTAATTTTTTCAAATGCAGATTTTAATGATTCTGCAAGGAATGTCTTGCCAGAACCGGGTACGCCAATTAATCCTATTCTCATTTATTATTCTCTCTTTCGATAAGTTCAAGCATCGTAACAGACGCCTCTATGTATTGCAACCTTTGATTAGAAATGCGTTTTAATTCTCTTGCCTTGCGAGCCGCATCTCTAATATCAGTAGTAGTAAATTTACGATCACCACTTGGATCTCTGGGAAAATCAAAAAGACCTTTTCTTTCCCAGCCTCTCAATGTAACAGACGATTTACCCAAAAAACGAGCAAGGTCTGTAATGGTGAAAGAAAATTTACCTGTCATTTAAATCTCGTCTTCCTTAGCTTTTCTAGGGGCGGCAAGTTTAATAACTGGCTTACCTTCGTAGATATAATCTTGAATGATAGCAATTTGCTCATCTGAAAGATCTTCTAAAGGTCTAAGTTCGCGCTTTGGTTCTGGCACATGAGTCACCACATAATAAAGCGTTGGGTGATCTTTTTCAAAGCGTTCGTCATCAAACATGACGGGTCCAGAAACAACCTGCTTTTGATAAACCATGCCATCTTCATCGTTTACAAAAGTAAAAGGCATAAATGCAGGGTTTTCTCTAATTCTAACATCAAATCCATTATCGGTCTCTGTTGCCGAAAGAGGAGTCCAAGATGGATGCAACTTTTCAGCTTGTGAAATAGCATCGCCCAAACTTGCTGCTGAAACAGCGACAATCTTTTCTGCCAAAGTGCCATGCTGCTGTTCAGCAATTTCAAAAAACTTCTTTCTGCACTCGTTCTTTGATTTATCCCACTTCTTGGCCTCTTTGTAAGAAGCGCCAAGTTCGCTAGTTATATTAATAAGTTCTTCGTTCATTTTACCTCAATTGCCCATTTAGTGGGTCCACCACATCTAGGACAAATCATTTCCTCTCTTTTATCTTCCGTTTGTTTTACGTCTGACTCGTTTTCTTTCCAAGCGCATCGATATCGTTGAGCCGCTTCTTGATGGCGGCATGAACCGCGATATGTATATCCTGCGCATTCGCAAATGTGATCATTCTGTTCCCCCCAAGGAGACACCATGACAGTGTAATATTGATCTTGATTGCTGGACTCAATTCGAATGGGATACCAGCCATCTGCGGATACGCAAATTTGATAAGGTTTGATTTCCATGTGAGTAATTTAGCACATTCAACATTGTTTTGCAAAGAATTTAGTTTTTATATCAACTTGGCTTGCAATTATTATTTTTGTGTGTTATCCTCGTCATCGCTGAGAAGCGGGCGTTGAAAATAAAGAGCCAATAGCTCGACATTTTGCCAAACGTCACTTAACCCGTCAGATGGGTAGGTGTTGCTATCTGCTACATTGTAGATAGCAGGGAGGCGGTGTCATCTTGTGATGAAGGGCTACAACAGGGGTTATATTGATTAATAGTATTAACTCAAGCTTCCACTAAAGACAAACAATAAACAAAGAATATAATCACTACCAAATAAAAACTTAAAAAGGAAAAGTTATGAATTTAGTAAAAGAAAGTAGTAATGTTTCATCTACTGAGATGAGTGAATTTGCTCAAACTATCTATGAATCCAAGTATGCTTGGAAAGATGAAAATGGTAATGTAACCGAAGATTGGTCTGATACTGCCTATCGTGTAGTTGAGAATGTTCTTGGCGCTCTTGGTTATTCAACTGATAGTGAAGAATTTGACAAACTTTATAATTTTGTAAAAGATCGTAAGTTTCTTCCCGGTGGTCGTTATCTTTATGCTTCCGGTAGAGATCTTCATCAGACTCAGAATTGCCTTTTGCTTAAGGCAGAGGATTCAAGGGAGGGTTGGGCTGATCTTCTAGCTAAGTCAGCTATGGCACTACAGACTGGTGCTGGTATTGGTGTTGATTACAGCGATATTCGTCCATCAAATACTCCTATTAAGAGAACTGGCGGTGTTGCTTCTGGCCCTATTCCTCTTATGAAGATGGTTAATGAAATTGGTCGCGGTGTAATGCAGGGTGGCGCCCGTCGTTCAGCTATTTGGGCTGGCCTTAATTGGTCACATCCGGACTGTGAAGAGTTTATTCGTATTAAGGATTGGAGGCAGGAAGTAAGAGACATCAAGGCTGTTGATTTTAACTTCCCAGCAGATATGGAATTTACCAATGTGTCAATTCTTCTTGATGATGAATTCTTTGCGGCTTATGAGGATTCTAATCATGAGAAGCATAAGCTTGCTCATCACATTTATCATCTTGGCGTTCAGTACATGGTTAAGACTGCTGAACCCGGATTCAGTGTAGACATTGGTGAGAACGCTGGTGAAACACTCAGGAACGCTTGCTGCGAGGTAACTTCACGCGACGATTCAGATATTTGCAATCTTGGTTCAATTAACCTTGCTCGCATTACTGATATTGATGAAATGCGCGAAGTAGTTAAGTATGGCACTTTGTTCCTTCTTGCTGGAACCGTTTATTCGCACCTTCCATATGACAAGGTTAAGGAAGTTCGTGCAAAGAATCGTCGTCTTGGTCTAGGCGTTATGGGTGTTCATGAATGGCTTCTTAAGAATGGCAAAAAGTATGCTCCTGACGCAGAACTTGGTGATTGGCTTGATGTTTACACTCAATCAACTCGTTTTGCTAGCGATTGGGCTTCTAAGCATAGTCTTAATACTCCTGTTAAGACCCGTGCAATTGCTCCTACTGGCACAATCGGTATCATTGCTGAAACTACCACTGGTGTTGAACCTATTTTCTGTGTGGCCTTTAAGAGGCGTTACAAGGAAGCTCAGGCAAATGGAGAAGATATTGTCAATTATCAGTATGTAATTGATCCTACTGCCAAGCGCCTTATTGATGAGGGCGTTGACCCAGAAGCTATTGAGGATGCGTATACCCTTGCATTTGATGTTGAGCGCAGGATCGCAATGCAGGCATGGATGCAGCAGTATGTCGATCACGGCATTTCTTCAACAATTAATCTTCCGTACCCAATCACAGACCCAACAGAGGTTGCTGATTTTGCAGATCTTCTGTATGGCTACCTACCGCAATTGCGTGGAATCACTTGTTACCCTGACGGGTCAAGAGGCGGACAACCCTTTACCATCTCCACTTATGAAGAGGCTAAAGATAAGGTTGGCGTCGTATACGAGGAAGATGAAGCCAAATGTGTGGGAGGGGCCTGCGGCATTTAAGCTTAGTCTAATTATATAGACAAGAAGTATGGAAAGGCTCCCTTGCGGAGCCTTTCTTGTTTTGCTATACTGTCAAGGCCTCCGTAGCTCAGTGGACAGAGTATCTGGCTTCTATCCAGTTTGTCGCAGGTTCGAATCCTGCCGGGGGTGCTAGTACATTTACAATTTATGCAGACTATGGTGGGATACCGAAGCGGCCAAACGGGGCGGACTGTAAATCCGCTGTCTCAGACTTCGAAGGTTCGAATCCTTCTCCCACCACTTTTAGATAAATCAAACTTATAATATATAAGATGATTTCTAAAATAATGGACAATTTTGCAGTTTGTTTTTCTAAACTTATTTTTACATGGCAAAGTTTTATGTTACATGTTGCAATATATGCAACGGCTTGGTTTTCTGAAGGTGGCGATCACCATCTATTTTTAGATTTTATTTCTATGGAAGCTGTTTTTGTTTCTCTTCTTGTTGGTATGGCTACTAGAAGGGCCGAAGAACATAGAGAGCAAATTGCGGCGCTAGATCGCAAAAGAGATCAAATTGATCTTGAGACAGATCAAAACACAAATCAACTTATTGGTTTGCAAGCAATTGAACTTCAAAAATTAATAAATATGTCTAATGAGATTCATCAATTGTCTAAAGAAGTTCATCAATATATTAAAAATAATAATTAATGCCAAGATTAATACCATACGGAACAGCAGGAAACAATATCAACGTCTTGTCAGGCGGAGTTCCCAACTATATTGATGATGGATTTTCTTTGTATGCTACTGACAATGGTGGTGTCAAGATATCAATTAGGGTTACTGGTTTAAAAGGTTCAACTACTCTGACGCTATCAGGTACTCCGGCCTCATTAGGAGTAAAAGTTGGTCAGTATGTTTCCGGAGTTAACATTCTTCCAGTCGATAGTTCTACAATACCAACAAAAGTAAATTCAATAACAGTTTCTGGCAATGCAAATGGAATTACAATTTCTTCGCCTTTAGCAAATGATATTGACGGAGGGTATGTTAATTTTTACACAAATCCATTTAGTGTTGAATACCAGATTGAATCTATGGCAGCCAGTGGAGTTGAATCTTTAAGATTCTCGTTGCCTTGGGACGCTATTGAAAAGGTTCAACCATCTGGAACAAGTCACACTTATTCATGGACAACGGCGGGGTCAAATTCTAAATATAATTTAGATGCGTTTATTTATATGGCAAGCAAAAATGGCATTATGTTAATGCCACGATTAAGCGGTCCTCCATCATGGGAAGTTGACTATGATTATAGGCTAGATTTGTCTAACCCATTTTCAACAAGAGATTCTTCTGAATCGGGTTCATACTTACCATATCAAGGCGTCCGAGTTACAGCTAACGGATATAATAATTCAAAAACTGTTGTTGTAGAAGACATGAATCGTGCATTTATGATTCAAACGGGAATGATATTGTCAGGAACTGGTTTTCAATCTGGAACAAAAGTTATGAATGTAACTAAGGGTACAAATGCTTATACAATTACATTTGATAAATCTTTAACTGCAAATATTGGAAGCTACGCTGCTCCAACACAGTCTTTGAATATGACCGCAGGTATTAATCAATTTTATGAAAACAATTATCAAGGATTAACAACTAATAAAAAATTATATAGTAATACCGGAACACCGGGGGCACCGGGACAAATTTCAGATCAATTTGTTTTTGAAACTTTAAATGATTTTAATATATTTTTAATACATGTTAAACGCAAAGGCGGAACTGTTCCAAAAAATTATAATAATTTTGTCACTTTTGCAAATGCTGTATTAAACAAATATGGTAATAACGGAAATTTTTGGAATGATGCAATTTGGGAAGGAAATTATTCGTTGTCAAGAACGGCATCTTGGACAACATCGGATGTAACTAATGTTATAACTGTAAATGATGCTGCCAACATAGTTGTTGGAATGACTGTTGAAGAAGTAACCGCTCAAACAAATCAAAATTTATTTAATATTTTGCCAAACACCCGAGTCTCTTCAATTAACGGCAAAAATATTACGCTTACTAACACAATTACAACTACATATTCCGGAACACCAATATCTATTAAATTAAAATATCCAAAAATTATTAATTGGCAAATTTATAACGAATTTAATTTGCAAAATAATTCTAATGCTATTTTTGCGTATATTAAAGATATCAATCGCAGTTTTTGTTTTATAGCTGAAGACATGGCAACAAACTGGCCTCAGCACAGAAAAAATGAAACGGTAATAAGCGGCGTTACAAAAATAGGTGAAGCAGGAAATGCAACAGTTTATACATCAAGCGGACAAATTTGCTATAAATTTACTGGACTTAAAAATTTGGCAAGTTATTTTACTAAATACAATGTAGGAGATGAAATTAGCATTGGAGAAAATGGAAACGTTTCCGGATTTTCAGGAGCTTATAAAATTAAATTTATTAGCAGTTCTGAATTAATTGTGATGCATAGGGACAAAAAGAGCGACCTTCCTTCTTTGTCAACAGTAACTAATAAAATTTTTGATATATGTAGGATAACAACTAAAACGCAAACTTTGCTTGATAAAGGTTACACTTGGGCACCTTCTGTAATTGATCTTGTTGAAAAAATTAAATTAGAGGCTCATTCAATTGATTCAAAAGCAAAAATTGTTTTAGGAGCTATGGCCGAGGGCACAGACGCAAATTATATTGCTCCTACTTATGCTAATACCGAATCAATTGGAAAAAATTCGCCGTATCAGGCTATTTTTGAACCTAAATTTGGAAATGGTAAAAATAAATTTGATAAATTTTCAGGCAATACATATAGAACTGCAAAAAATACAGATCCAAGCGATTCTTATCGCATGATTTCAAATATTACAAGAACTTTACTTCCAGATATTATTGAACCTAATTATTTTAAATTAATTAATGCGTCTGGAAATACAATACCAGAAATACAAAATTTTCCAAATTATATTATTAGCGAACATGGAAGTCCTGCTGATTCAACCGAAACTCGTCAAAATCAATATGTTGGTCCGTTCGTACAAGCAGCACCAATTTACGATTCATTAACTAAAAAATATTCTAAAAGTTACGTTGAATTAGTCACAGATAAATACAAATATTCTTACACTAAAAATTGGACAATTGACCAAGTAATGTATTACAAATGGGCAACCGATTATACAAATGGATTAAATCCGGGCGTTGAAAATGCAAGAGGTTTAATTTATTATTATAATTCTAAATCTAAAACATCAAATACGGATATTAAAACTGGTACTTTAACAAGTTCTGGAAATGTGCTTACTTTTAGTGCGGGAATACCTTCAACGTGGACTGTAAATTCTAATATTTTTGCAAATGGAACGATTTCTAATTTTCCATCTAAGGGTGCAATTATTACTGCAAAAAATGGCAATACAGTCACAATTAGCGTCACGCCATCTAACCCAATAAATATTGCGTTAAGTGCGACAAATTATGTAAGTTGTTTGTATAACTTTAATCCTAGGCAATCGGACGTTATTTATGGAAATGGCGGATTTGGGTATGCTACTGGACTACTTGCCCTAGAAGGACGAACCTAAGTATGCTATATTGCACTGTAGTAAAGTCAATACAAAGGAAAGTCAATGTTTACAAATTATCTAACGCATTTGATCTTTGAAGGACTGGCTGCCATTGGCGGTTATTATGCCCGTGGTTTTTGCAAGCATACATGGCATAGAGTAGTTGTAGCAGTTGTTTGGTCTATGGTCTCTACATATATGCTAGTATCAGTTGTAGGTTAATAACTTGCTCAGGTGGTGGAACGGTATACACAGGAGACTCAAAATCTCCCGGCCACGCGGCCTTAAGGGTTCGAATCCCTTCCTGAGTACTAGGGTCACTCATGAGTGTTATAATAGATACTGATGAAACCGCCTAATCTATAAATGAAAAAATGGAATTAATTTATAGACAATGATCCATTATACGCAAGCGGAAAAGCGTAGGTGGCCCTTTAACTTGAAAATTTATTACAACTATGTTATAATAATACATCGCGGAGTGGAGCAGTGGTAGCTCGCTTGGTTCATATCCAAGAGGTCGTGTGGTTCGAATCCCGCCTCCGCTATTCCCCGGATAAACCTCTCACTGAAGCTTACCGGGCTTTATATAATAAAGCCCCCGGTTCGTGGTTGCCCCGCCGGGGGCTTTGTGTTATACTGATGGTATGAAAAACATTCCATCAACAAGTCTATTGACAGAATATGCTCCAATGTCTATTTGGGACGAGGCTACTAAGCAAGCTATGCGTTCTACTCATAAGAGACATAGAACCGGAGCAGTTGTTTTTAAGAGTGATAAGAAGTGCGAAATTTTAGCTAAGGGTTGCGCTCATAAGCATGACGGCGGTATGGCTATTGCTTCTGTTCATGCCGAACATCATGCTTTGCTAAATCTTCCTAAAGATCATCACAATGCAGACACCATTTGCATTGTCACTTTGACCAGAACGGGCAATTTTGCAACTAGTTCTAGACCTTGTATTTCTTGTAGTCGTCAGTTGCTTGGCGTTGTTGAATCTGTCATTTATTGCGAATTTAGTAATGATGGTTCTTGGATTGTTAACAACGAGAGCATTGAGTCACTTGTTGCTAGGTCTGATGTTCAATGGGCTAAGTACGCTAACAAAATGACGGCTTAATAATCATCTACTTCAAGAGGTTAATATATGATGAGCGCCAACGGTAAACTTAAAGACAGCGAATTGACTAACATTACTGGCGGAGGTCGCCTTCGTCATGACGCCGCTGATGCATGGAACGCTTTTGCTCGTTATTGCAAAGAGGTTCACAATCAAACAGTGGAAGTTAATGACTCTTATCGCCCTCTTGGTAAACCCGGTGATTGGCGAGCTAATAATTGGAGTCAGTGGGCTGCTTGGGAACGTTATCAGGCTGGTGGCAACCTTGCTGCTCAACCCGGTACATCTAATCATGGTTTAGGCCTTGCATTGGACGTTCCTTATCAGACTCAAAAACTTATTGCTAATTATGGCCCTAATTTTGGGTTTAAGAAAGAGTGGAGTGATGCTCCTTCTGAAGCTTGGCACTTTAAGTGGAAGGAGGGTCATTATTCAGCAGTTGATAAGTATAAGGTCAATCCTATTATTAAGCAAGACGATAAGGGTCCTTACGTCATCTTTCTAAAGAAACTTCTTAAAAAGCATGGTTATTGGCCTGCTCTTTACCCAATTAACAATGCTGGTTTTGGTGGTCGTACAACTGAACAGGTAAAGAAATTTCAAAAGGCTTATGGTCTCAAAGCTGATGGTGTTGTTGGCGCTGGTACTTGGAAGGCATTAAATGGTCTTGTTAAGGCTGGCCCTGTAAAACCAGCACCCAAGCCTCCAGTCAAACCTCCAGTTAAGCCTAAGCCAACCCCTAAACCTCCTACTCCTGCTAAACCTAAGGAAAAGCATTTTGCTGATATCTATGCAGACGATCCTTTCAATGCTGCTCAGTATAAACTTGGTGGTTATCCACTCATTGCTTTAAAGGCATCAGAGGGGGCAACTTTTAAGGATCAGGCTTTTGTAACACGTTTCCGTGAAGCAGGTCATGTTGGTCTTACTCGCTTTGTTTATCATTTTGCTCGCCCAAGCAATAATACACCCCTCGCAGAGGCAAAGAATTTTACTGACGCTATTAAGGCGGCTGGTAAGCTTAATTCAAGTGATCGCCTTGTTCTTGATTGGGAAGATCCTAAATTTGAAGGCAAGAACGGCGACAAGTGGGTTGCTGATTTTGTAGAGGCTTGTTATCGCCTTGGCTACACGGTTCGCGTACTTTACAGCTACGGTCCATACCTTGATGCTTCCATTACTAAGTGGCCCGCAGACCACACTCGTAACCCTCTTAGATATTGGCATGCAGCCTATACAAAGAATCCTCAGGCAAACGTCCCAGCAATTGCTAAATCGCATCTATGGGCTTGTCAGTACACGGATGGCACTACCGGCAGCATTGAGCCTAAGCAAGCTCGCGGTATTGGCAACTGTGACATGAGTTTTCTGATATAATCGTTACATCGTCCTGTGGTGTAACGGTTAGCACAACACTCTTATAAGGTGTCAGACTCGGGTTCGACTCCCGGCAGGACTATGGCCATGGTGGCTGAATGGTTTAGGCACCCGACTCATAATCGGTTTTATACAGGTTCGAACCCTGTCCATGGCATTACTACAGACACTAATATTTGAAAGGAGGTAATATGACAAAGTTTACTAATTGGCTCAGTCACCTCACAAAGGCAAAGGTATCATTTGCTTTTGGCATTATCGTTGGTGCGGCTACGTTTATTATTCAGTCTGGCGTACTTGGCGGCTCAGCTACTACGACAGCACAGAAGATTCTTACAACTGTTATTGCTTTTGCATCAGCAGTTGGTATTCGTTCAGCATTGCCCCCCAAGGCATAGTAGGGGGTGTTCTCCTACTACCTAGGGGGTGATCCTTATCTAGCGGGTCCCGGCTTGAAATATAGCTGGGACTTTGCTATGCTGTTTTGCATGACTTATATTACTGGCACAAAACAAAAAATTGTTAACACTCATGAAGAAACCGCAAATTGCAGCAAGTACGGTTGCTCTATTCATAATCCCTCTGATCACAATATGAAAGATTGGCCCACTCATTGGCGCGATGATTGTGGTATGATGGAGAGGATTTGCGAGCATGGTGTTGGTCATCCCGACCCAGATCACATTAATTGGGTGTCTCGTAATGTTGGCCCTAGAGCCGCTAGTGTTGTATCTATACATGGCTGCGACGGTTGTTGCAGAAAGGAAAATAATGAAGAAGAATAAGAAGTATTGGAAAGAGTTAGCCAAGCACTGGTCTAATCAACTTGAATTAATGGAAAGCAAGTATTGGGAGGCAGAGTATACTATTAGCATCCTTCAGGATCAGCTTGATGTTCTTCGCAATCAAGGAGAAAGTCAGGCAATCGCTTTAGAGGCAACTAAGAGAGAGCTTAGCTATTTTCGTCAGCGTAATATTGGCAAGAAGGTTGACCTTAAAGGTGTTTTTATGCCAGATGATTACTTTGGTCAATTAGATAGGCCTGCCCATCCTTATACAAAGGAAGACGAATATCGTTATTCAAGTCCTGATTTAACTTCTAATCATGAAAAAAATCAAAGATTGCTTGAATCTAATAATACAACGACGACCAATAATCGTTTCAAGCTTCGCTGGCGTAATCAAAATAAGTAAAATACTAAAGAACGGCAATTAATGAATAAGAAGCTATACAAATACGAGGAGACAGAAGTTATGTCAACTACCACTACTGGCAATGACGAACTTACCGATCATCGGGTTTCCACGTTTGAATCTCTTGGTTTTTCTAAGAAAGATTCTAAGGCCCTTGCAGCGGCTAAGCACGTTGATGTCATTAATGGTTGTTCTTACAGTTTTCCTCTTTCATGGCACAAAGTTAATAAGATGCTTGAGGCTGGTTGTACTCACGAACTTGCCTTGAAAATTTTATTGTAATATGATACAATTCCTTTTGTGTCCTATGAATGCTTTCTATCGGGCATGATCAAGTAGTTAATATAAGAGGATTTTATAAATGTCACAGATTACTACTAATTTAGCGCTCACTTTATGGAACAGTCTTACTGATCCATATGATTCGTCTGAATTGGTTGATAACTTTGTAAGAATTGATTTGCACGATCACGCAACCGCTGGCGGAGTTAAAATTCCATTTGCCGGTATTGCCACTGCTGCTATTGCATCGTCATCAGACACAAGTTCTTCTAAATTTGTGGTGGCAAGTGACACTCGTTTATCAGATGGTCGTCCACCTGATTTCAATGATATTAATTGGTCAACCAATGCTGATTATACAATTGTTGCAACTAAATCTTCAATTATTAGACAAACTGCAACATTGACCGCTGCTCGCACTGTGACATTGCCAGCGGCTAACGCACTTGCTGCCGGTACCGAAATTATTATTCAAGCTGGCAGTAATGTAGACGCTAGTAAAACTATTAGTATTAATAAGTCTGGTAGCGATACAATTAATGGAGGCACCGCTGCTGTTGTTATTGGAGTCGCTTATGCATTTAGAAGGTTTATTACAGATGGTGTTTCAGCATGGGTTTACGATGCAGGAGTACTTAGAACCAGTAACAACCTTAGTGAGCTTACAGCAACTGCATCAACTGCTCGTACCAATCTTGGATTAGGAGACCTTGTTACTTTTAGTTCAACTGCTCAAGGAACCTCTGCAACTTTAGCCGGAGCTATTAGCGATGAAACTGGAACTGGATCACTTGTATTCGGTACCTCTCCTTCATTAACTACGCCTAAGATTACTGGCAGCAGCGGCGGTACAACAACAATTGCATCTGCTCAAACAGCTACTGGTAAAACTATTACCTTTCCTAATGTAGGTGCTAATGCTAATGTAATTACATCTGCTGATTCTGGAACTATTACAACTGCTATGCTTCAAAGTGGTGCAACTATTGATAAAGCAAATGCGCTCGCCACCCCTAGAAAAATTAATGGTGTTCCTTTTGATGGAACTGCCGACATTTCTCTTTTCCTATTTAGGGAAAGTGATAATTTGCCAATTACACAAACTTATACTGATGGAACGGTCGCTCTTAGCGGCACAACATTAACTTTAACTCCCGCCGCTGATGTTACCGGTCTTACTTTAACTGCAAGTTCTCCATCAGCAGGCTATGTAACTTATACAAAAAATTCACATAATTTTTATGTTGGTGAAACTGTCGTTATTGCTGGTTTTGGTGCAGCAGGCTCGGGCAGTTATAATGGAACATTTAAAATTGTATCTAAGACTACTAATACGTTCACAGTTGTAAATACCGCGACCGGAGGTACTCCGGGATCATCTGGAACTGCGCACAGCGTATTTGATTCCTCAATGGTTGGTTCAATTTTAACTGTTACTATTAGTGGTACTCAAAGGTTCATTCCGGTTGTTGGATATATTGACACACTTAACCTAAAAGTCAGCAATCCAAATAACTACAGTTTTACAACACAGGCTTATACTTCTATTGCTAATACATTGTCTGATGGAGATGAGGTTTTGGTTCATACTGAAACCAATGCACTGCCTTATGTAAAAAATAACGGCACATCTGTTTACTCTGTTCCAATTAGCGCCGCTGTTATTACTGGTGAAGATGGTGGCGCTGGAACCGGTTACGTTACTTACACAACTAGTGTAACTCAGGCGTTTTCCTACGGACAAGAACTAACTATTGTTGGTACTTTTACTGGCGGAACTGGTTATACGGGAACTTTTACAACGACCAGTTCCAATCCAGCAACTGGTACATTTACCGTTGCTAATGCTTCAGCTAGCGGTATCGTAACTTCTGTAACGGGTGGCGGAGTATCTGTTATTAACACTGACACTGTTATTCATATGCGCTATACTAGTGCTGAAAAACATTGGGATTATCTTGGCGGAAGTCCAAGTACAACTAGAGATTCTGCAAACGTATTTGCAACTTCTGAACAGTTTACAAACGCAACTACTAGTTATACTGCTGTTGATGGAGCAGCTTTCACATTTTTTTATCAAGGTATTTACAATCTAACAATTTCTTGTAACGCCTTTACTGGCGGAGCATTAACTGCAACAGTTACTACTACAAGTAACTCTGGTGGCGATGGTTCTCAAACTTATACAACTAGCACTAACCCTCATAACCTTCTTCCCGGAGACAAAGTTGTTGTTACCGGTTTGAGCAACGCTGTTAATAATGGAACTTTTATCGTTTTCTCCACTCCGGCTGCTAACACATTTGTAGTTTGGAATCCTTCTGGCACGGCATCAACGAATCAATCAGGAACAGCAACTTTTTATCACGAAAATACAATTTATGTTAATGCTGGCACAACGACTCCTGCAAACGATTATTATGCCGCAGTTCTTAAGGGTGTAAATACTCAAAGCGATATTTCTTTGAGTAGGCCAATTGTTGTTACGGCACGTAACACAACTTATAACTTATATCTTAAAACTGACAGTATTCTTGGAACACCAAAGATTAAAAACTGGTCAGTTACTCTAACTCCGCTATACTACCTATAATATATAATGGCTCAAGTAACACCAAATCTTCAACTTACAGTATGGAATAACCTTAGTGATCCATATGATTCTGGACAACTTGCTAATAACTTTGTAAAAATTGATCTTCATGATCATTCTGGCAATGGCAAAGGTGTTCAGATTAATGGAGCGACTGGAATTGTTCCCGACTCTATTAGCTCTGTTCAAATTGGCGCTAGTGCGATTGGTTCAACAGAGTTGCAACAGGATAATACTGATCCCGGATCCGATAGCAATAGGGCAGTAGGAACAAATCATATTCAAAGTCTTGCTGTTACCGCAAATAAAATTGCTAATGGCACCATTACTAGGGCTAAATTAAATCGCTCTGATGTTTTGGCAGTACCTGTTGTTTATCATACCGATTCAAAGGGTTCGCTTCCAACAGTTACAGTTGATGGCGAGGCTTTGTATGATGGATACGTTATTGATTATGCTTTTAGCTTCGGTGCTGTTAATGGATCTGGGTATTCCCAGTATTATTCTCCCGACACTTCAAGCTCTGGTAGAAATTACATGTGGAGATTAAAATATAATTCTACAACGTCATCTTGGGACTATTTAGGCGGAAAGGTAATAGAAATAACCATAACTGCTGACTCTTTGGCTGGCGGCGGCACTGTAAATACTACTGACGAATGCGCTTATTTTTATAATAGTTGGGGAGACAATAACGGCACTGCATATGTTACCCTGCCATTAGCAGGAAATTATGAAACTAGCTACACCGTTACCGCTAAACAACTAAGCGATGGCGCTGCAATTTTTAAAGCCGGTTTAACAAACGGATTGAGTACAAGCGCCTCAACGTACACCACCGACGTAATAACCGGATCTACCTCTTATGGATATATGGCTAATGCGGGATCTTCATCATATGTTTCAGTTTCTGCTGTAGGTTGTCGTGTTGGTGTATCTGCAACTTATGCAACTAATGATTCAAATCGCAGAATTAGAATAGCAGTTGGATTTAGAGACAAGGCTAGTCCCGGCACAGCAACTTGCAAAATTGCAGAACAAAGATTAGTTGTTCGACCATCTTTCGGAATAACAAATTTTAGTTAAATAAATTATGTCAATTCAAAGCACAAATATGAACCTTACCCGCTGGAATAGCGGAACCGATGTATTTAATTACTCTCAATTATCTGAAAATTTTAGGTTGATCGATGAACACGATCATAGTTCTACCAAGGGTGTTCAAATTGATGGCGCAACTGGTATTAAAACAGCTTCTATCGGCCCTAATCAACTAGACACCAATGCAGTAGCCACTGGTAATATTCAAAATGGTGCGGTAACAGCAGCTAAAATTGGCACTGGCCAAGTTACCAAAGAAAAAATTGATTTTTCTACTTTTTCTGGGTTAACAACCAGTTTGTCTGCCACTGGACATAGTGTTGGAGACATTATTTATTATACCGATAGCACATCTAGTCCATCATATATTTGGCAATTAAGATATACTTCGATTGGTAGCAATTCTTATAGATGGCAATTTGTTGGTGGATCACCAATAGTTAAAACTTATGATCCGGGTACTGCCGTACAAATAAACAGCGCTTCATATACAGAGGTTAGTTCTGGTCCATCAATAACAAATCTTGTTAAAGGTCAATACATGGTAACTTTTGGAGCTACTTTAAATATATATGTTGATCAAGCTCAAACTACGGCCCTTGGTTACTTGGGCATTGGAACTACAACTTCTGCAATTATCGATGAAGTCGTGTACTCTGTTCCAAAATTAGGAACGTCTTCTGCTACTGGAAATGCGTATACAAATACTGGAACTAGTTTGTCCCGAACAACTATTTATAATCCATCAGCCACTTCTACAATTAAATCTTATATTAAAGCCTCCGGAACAGGACTTACGGATAATGGCAATTCAGCCGCTAACAGATTTTTTATCAACGTAATTCCAGTTTATTTAACAACAGCATAAGATAGGTAAAGTTATGTCACAAACAGACGATATTATTACAAGTACAGAAAAATTAGCAGGATTTGCTCAAGACCTTACCGACATTGAGGTTGGTCAAGTAGGCAAAATTATTGGCACTCTTCAGCGCAAGTATGCTAGTAGGCCTAATACTCCAGAGGTTTTGGATCAACTTAGGGACGAAGTTATTACTAGACTTGCCGAAGAAATGGGTATTCTTGCAACTCTTGATCCCACCCCTTGCTTCCATGGCGAGCCACCAATTGTAGAAATTGTTGGCAAGGTTTCTGGTCATGCTATTCACAAGGATGGATTTGATCATGAGCGTAAGTATTGGGAAGTTAAGCAGGCCAATAAGAAGGGCGAAGCTTACCTTGGTCAAAAAGAAAAGTCTAAGGGATGAGCGAACTAGACTTAATAGGTCAGTTAGAAGCTAATTTCAATCGCAGACATGTCGGCATCACAGAGTTTGCCGAAAGTAAAGAGTTTTGCGGAAGAATCTTATATCCTAGACAGCGCCTTCTTCTTAAGCTGTTTTTCCTTGAAGATTTAACAGACGAAGAGGAGCGCATTCTTGATCTTTGGATTGCCGGTGGCGGCATGGGCGATAACATTGAAATTTCTCCTAATATTAGAGAGCGAATTCAGTGGTGCAAAGATAACGGGTATAAGCATTTCAGGGAAATTGTCCTTGTTGGTGGTCGTCGTTGTTCAAAGGGTTTCATTACAGGTCTTTCTATATCTAAAAAGATATATGACACTCTTCAGCTTCAAGACCCCAACGCTCATTATGGTATTGACGCAGATAAGGAAATTTACTTTTCTGTAATCGCCGCCGCTCAGGATCAGGCCAAGGATCAGCAGTACGCCGACGTTTCGGGCATGATTAACTCTTGCATGGCTGTTCAACGCTATATCAATAAAATGCAAGAGCTTGAATTCAGCCTTTATACTGAAGCAGACCTTCGCAAAATGGCTAGTTGGAAGAGACAAGGTCGTAAGGTCATGCGAGATACCGCTACAATCCGTGGTAAAGCTCTTCCCGCTAACTCTCGTACTATTCGTGGTTCTGCCACTATGGTTTTTGCATTCGACGAATTTGCTCACTTTATGCAGGGCGACTCTGATCAATCTGATAATGAAGTATATGCTGCTGCTATTCCTGCCCTCGCGCAGTTTGGTACCGCTGGCATGATTTTTGCCAACTCATCGCCTTATTCTAAGGTCGGCAAGTTTTATGAGCGTTATGAAAACGCTATGGCAACTGAAAATGGCAATGCCATGTCGCCCATGACCCTTGGTATTAAACTTCCTTCTTGGGCATTGTTCGATGGTTGGTGGGAAGATCCGCTTTATATCGGTCCTAAGAAGTGCGTTACTGTATCTCCTGATTGGGATGTTAATAAGCGCGTAGAAGGTTCTGATGAATTCTTTTATACTAACGAGGATCGTCAATCCATCATTCAGATGCGAGAAGATGAGCGTCAGGACCCTGAGAAGTTCAAGGTAGAGAGACGCGCAAACTTTGCTGAGGTCATTGACTCATATCTTGATGCCGCTAAGGTTGATCGTATGTTTAAAGGAACGCCAGTTGGACAAAATGATGACGGTTTGATATATGAGCCTCTTCAAACTAATAGAACTTACTCTACTTATATGAATCAGTATTTTGCCCATCTTGATCCTTCATCAACAACTGCTGGGTTTGGATTTGCACTCGGACACACTGAAATATTTAATATTGATGGCAAACAAGAAGAACATGTTGTTTTTGATATTATTCAAAGGTGGAATCCTGCCGATTTTGAAGATTCTACAATTGATTGGGAACCTATTCTTGAGGAAATAATTTTGTTATGCAGTATTTTTCATCCTGTTCAATTAACTATGGATCAACATCAAAGTTCTTGGCCCATTTCGTTTCTTCGTAAAACTTTAAGAAGTAAAGGGATAAATACTAGAGTATTTGAAAAAACTGCAACCTCTTTGGGTAACTGGCATAGAGCAGAAATATTTAAAACTGCTATTAATCAAAATCTAATTCACGCCCCTTATGATACTGCCGATTGTCAATACGCAAGTCTAGAACTTAAATTCCTTCAAGAAATTAAATCTGCAAGGGTTCCAAGAGTTGAAAAGCAAGAGGTTGGTCCTATTCAAACTAAGGACATTGCGGATGCTATGATGGAAGTTGTAGAAGCTTGTATTGGTGATGTTATGGCTAAACAAACTAGATCCGATCTTGGCGAAGGTATGCGTATGGGATCACCCGGAGGTTATGCTATGGGTGGCAGAGATAATGCTACACCCGGTCAAATCTCCCATTTTTATGGGCAAAGACAGGGCGAGCAATACCTCTCTGGTTCAATGGGAAGAAAGCAAAGTCCTACATCGCCTACTAGACGCCCTGTTGGTGGAAAACCAGTTTCAAGAAGACTTCCGGGCAGATAACTAGAAAATATACTGTAACAACATTGTAATCATTGAGATGAATTCAGAACCCACTTATATTTTCAAAAATGGCAAGGTTTACACCTTCCAAGATGGAAAGATTGTCGCCTCTGTCTCAGAGGATATGTTCGTAGAAGAAGAGGCTGCCCACCTTGCATCAGCAGAGGGCGCAACTCATGTTGTAACTCCTAATGGACTCAAGGGCAAGGTTCTTGGTCGCGTTAAGGGCCTTTGGGAAGATGAAGTAACCATTCGTTTTGAGAATGGTCGCATTTCTTCACTTCCTGTCAGCAAGCTCACTTTCTCTAAGGAAGAGGAAGAAGAAGAGAAGGATGAGATCTCAGAGCTTGAGAAGAAGGTAGAAGCTTCTGTCTCAGTGTTTGATGCTAAGACAATTGAGGATCGCGTTCGTGACCTTGATGCAATTAAGGTTGAAGCTTCGCTATTTATCGATGCCGGTCTTTCCGATACTGACCTTGAGCGTGTAGCTAACGTTATCACTCAGGCTAATTATGAGATGGAAGAAATTGGCGATGTTGTTCGCGCCCTTGAAGATGGTCACACTTCAGCTTACGAGGCTCCTGCATCATTTACAATGCAGGTTGTTGAGCAGGGTGGACCAACTGGTGGACGCGAGGCAACTTGGCTTGATCAGTCAATTAACGAAATGATCGTTGAAGCCAATTCAACCAATTACACAAAACTTATGGATGAAGGCCCAGAGGCTTTCACTGCTGGACTTGACAATGAGACACTTGCTGACTCAGGTACAGTCCGTTCTCTTGCTTCTAATTGGATCCGCTCAAAGACAGCGGCTGCCGATGATGATGTTCGTGAGAAGTATGAGAAGGTGTGGCTTGCTCGCGTTGAAGAGCAGCGCCGTGCAATGTTTGTTGAAGTAAAAGAAGAAATGCACAAGGAGGCAGCAGCTAAGGAAGCCACTAACTACGACGAAATTGGCGACGACTCACTGTTCCTATAATGCACCGATCACTGACATCAGAACACCTGATGCGCTGTGTGTGCGGGGCTAAGTGGATCAATACGTGTGTTGAATTTCCGCCAAAAGCCGTAGTTTGTCCTAGATGTATAGTGGTTTATGAGCTTGAAGCCTACGATCCAACTACAAAGAAACTAGTATTTAAATATAATGAGCGGACTATTTGAACATATTGAAATGTTTGACGAAGGCGATAAGGTCGTCACTCGTCAGGCTATTGCGGTTGCTAACAAGCGCTTTAATGACACTTTTGCAGGTTTTCTTCGTCAGGCTTCATCTGAGAAGGAATTTAATGGTCGTCTCGCTCTTGTAGAGCAGGATATTGCTAATATGGCTGCTGATGTAGCTAATGAATATGGCGGAGACGCTGAGAAGATTGCTAAGGCAGTTAACGCAACTGTAAGGGCTGCATTTGGTCCTACACCTCCTGCTGATGAAGCTCCAATGTGCGAAAATTGTGGCGGTCATGGTTGCAAGGATTGCACTGGCGACCCAGAGGCAGCTAAAGTTGCTTCTAAGGATCGTCCTGAGCATCTTAAGGCACAAGATGAGGTTCAGCTTGCTGATGAGCATTCGCAAGTTTCGCCTTGGCTTAAGAAGCAGATTCAGGATGAGGATCAGGAAGATGGCGGAAACCTTCGCAATAAGGAAGCCGCTGCTCATAAAGTAGAGAAGAAGGGCGATGAATTCTTTGTAACTGAAAAGGGCGAGGGCGAAGTTGCTGGCCCATTTGATTCTCAGGAAAAAGCTTATGCTCGCGCTAATGAGCTTAATGACCTTGAGAACCTTGAGACTGAAGAGACTCATAAAGAGGCTAAGGGCAAGTGTGAATGCTGGGATGGCTATAAGCGCGTTCCCGGTACTAAACCTTGTGCCCCCGGTTCTTGCGAAAAGTGCGATAATCACAGTAAGAAGTCTGCTACTACTCCAGCAATGAAAAGGGCACTTGAACTTAAGCAGGCAGCTAGCGCTTCTAAAGATGAATGGGTAAATGAAGGCGACACTGTAACCGATCATGGAGAAAAGAAAAAGGTCGAAGAAATCAAGCAAGAGGGTGATCATAAGGTAGTTGAACTTGATGATGATTCAATTGAGGATATTGATGATGTGCGCGTAGCTGCTTCTACTGAAACTGGTGATAAGACAGAGGAGCGCGAGTCGCTTCCAACCGGCAATGAAGATGCTCATGACGGCCCTTCACCTAAGATTGACAAGAAGAAGTGGAAGCCAAATGCCACTAATCCAGACGGTAACCTAAAGCCAATTGAGACTGAGGGCGACAATTCTCCTCATCCTACTCGTCACATGGATATTAAGGATAAGCCTGATTATCAAGAGGATACGTTTGAAACTGTAAAAAAGTATGATAATAAGGTTTGGGATCGCGAGCAGCTTCCTACCGCTAAAGGTGACGAGGCTGGTTTCGAGGGCACTCGCAATATTGATCAGCCCACTAAGGCAGCAGAAACCTTCCCTAATAAAAACCAAGCTGATCCTGTAACTAATATTTCACTTCCGCAGGCGCTTGCCGACAAAACCTCTGCTTGGTACGACGAGAATTCATTGTTTAGAAGTTGGCTAAGCGATCATGGTATTGCTTTGACTGACGACCCAGAAGAGCTTAAGGAAAGCCCTGCGGTTCGCGCACTTTGGAAGCAGTTTGTTCAAGACGTTCCTTCTCCTGAAGAGGGCGAGGATGTAATTGGAGGCCCTTCAGAGGCACCTGAGTCAATTGATGAACCTGTTGTTGAAGATATCATTGATGAAGAGCCAATTGAAGAAGATGTAACTATTGAAGAAACCCCTGAAGATATAGAGGAAATCATTGAGCGCGAAGATGATGAAGATGATCGCGTAAAGGTCATTCATGATCACGATGAAGAAGATGATTTTGAGTTTGAAGATTCTTCCGATGACGAAATTGAAGCTTTAATCCGCGAGATGGAAGAGAATCCAGATGACTGGCAGTAATTGTCCTTGCGGCGGAGATTGCATCTGCATTAGAGGTAAGTAATCATGCAGCATTTTGCTGATGATAATTACAATATTGAGAAGGCGATTGCCCGTCATGAGGGTCTTCCTTATCTTAAAAGGTCTAATGATTTAAATTCTCAGCCTTTTGCTAATCCCGTCCCTTTAGCTGACGCTCCGGGTACTACGCCCGGCAATAAGCCCATTGATGAAGTTCTTGAAACTGCCCCTAGCGCTGTTGGTCATGGGTCAGATAAAACAGCATCTCAGGGCGACAAGCCTTCGCCTCATGCCGCTCAAGCCGTGTTTGATGCTTTAGCTAGCGGTAATGAAAGTGAAGCTAAGGAGCTTCTTAATAAGACGGATTGCCCAGAGGGTTGCGAGACGCATCCAGAAGGCAAATGCAATCATGGTTACATGTCTGCTGGTCGTACTCGCGTTCGTTACCTTGTTAGCGATAAACCATTCGGTAAAGAAGATACATATACCGAATCGGTATAGTAATTGCAATTTAATATCAAACCTGCTACTGTATAGAACAGGAAGAAGGGTTACAACAAGCCCTTAAATAGTATGGATAATACAGACAAGTTAAATGCGCAGGTAGAAAATCTTAAGAAGCGGGGCGTGGCTCTTCCAAAGAACCCCGCTCGCGCTAAACTTGCAGCAGCTACAATGCATGAAATGGCTACTGCTACAGGTGGGCCGCTTAAAGCTGCTGTAGGCGATCAGGCCTATGGTCAAACTCGCGGTCGTGTAGGTAAAACTCAGGTATCTCAGACTGTTTCTGAGATTGAGCAGAACAATGAGCTTATGAGGGCAATGGGCGATAGCCGTCGTCTTGGTCGCCGTGTTGCAGCATCCGGCGGTGGCGGTGGTGATGTTTATTCTGCTATCCCTCGTTTTTACGATCCTCTTGAGTTCTGGGATCTAAATGGCCTTCCATGGAACATTGCAGACGAAGGTCATAGGCACAAGCTCCACAAGTGGCTTCGTCTCTTTTATGCAACTCATTATCTAGTTCCTATCCTTATTGACATCTTTACTCGTTTCCCGCTTGTTGGCATGGAGCTTGATTCAAAAGATAAGAAACTTCAAAGATTTTATGAGGATCTATTCCTTGATCAGCTTGACTATCCTGAGTTTTTGGTATCGCTTGGTCGTGAATATTGGACAGTTGGTGAAGCATTCCCTCTTGGTTCTTTTGATGAAGATCTTGGTATTTGGGAGCGCGAAGAACTTCTAAACCCAGAAGACGTTGTTATTGAAAACTTCCCTCTTCTTGGTTCACGCCAGATGAAGATTGTCCCACCTGATTATCTTAAGAAACTTGCTCAAACTAAGTCGCCTGCTAAGGAGTTTGCACAGCTTGAGATGAATTATCCTGAGCTTATTCCTTACCTTCGTCGTAATGAGCATATTCCAATTTCTGATGTGCTTCTTAAGCAGGTAGCTAATACCCTTACAGATTGGGATGATCATGGTACCCCAATTCTGCTTCGTGGCCTTCGTACTCTTATTCACGAAGAGAAGCTTCTTGCATCGCAGGATGCAATTGCAGAGCGCCTTTACTCACCGCTAATTCTTGCTCGCCTTGGCATCATGGATCTTGGCGATGGTCAGGGTCCTTGGGTTCCCGGTCCAGATGAGCTTGATGCTTTCCGTGATGATATGGATATTGCTCTGTCATCTGACTTCCGCCTTCTTGTTCATCACTTTGGTCTTGAAGTAGAAAATGTATTTGGTCGTGAGCAGATGCCACGCCTTGGTGATGACTTTGACCGTATTGAGCGTCGTATCATGCAGATCTTTGGTGTTAATCCATCATTGCTTTCTGCTGGTTCATCATCACAGCCCTATGCATCATCAGCACTACAGGCAGAATTCCTTAATCAAATTCTTCGTACCTTCCAAGGTTATCTTAAGAAGCATTACATGGATCGCGCTTATGTTGTTGCAGAAGCACAGGAGCATTGGGAATACGAAAAGCGAGGCCTTCATCGCGTACCAGTTATGGAAGAAGTTGTTGAATATGATGAAGAGGGTAATAAGCACATTGTCACTAAGCACAAGCTTCTTATTCCTGATCTTGAGTTCCAAACATTGGATCTTCGTGATGAGGCTACTCAGCGTCAGTTCTTCCAGAGCCTTCGCGCCATGGGTCTTCCAATTCCAGATCAAAAGCTTATGATTGGCGTTAAGTATGATATTCGTGAGCTTGTTGATGAATACAACGAAGAGCTTATGTATAAGACTATTAATCAGCAGCAGGCTAAGGTTGAGACTTGGAAGGCTCTTGATAGAGCTAACCTTCCAATTCCGCCCGATCTTGATGCAGAGGTTCGTACTGTTATGGGCGAGGCAGCACCACAGCAGCCTATGCCCGGTGGCGCTGGTGCCCCTCCTGCTGGTGCAGGTGGAGCCGGTGCTGCGCCCGGTGGTCCCGCTGGTGGTCCTCCCGGACCTGCTGGTGGCGGTATTGTAATGCCCGGTATGCCTGAAGGTCTTGGCCCCACTGGTGGCGGTCCTGCTGGTGTTCCCGGTGGCGGCCCACCTCCGGTTGCTGGTAATGATTCAAACATTGGTAATGGTTTTGCCCCACCTGCAAGTTTTGAGCGCAGACCCGGTATGCCTAAGCCATCTTCAGTTGCAAAAGAAGCTGCAAATGATTTGAATATTGATGACGAACATGCTACACTTGCACCTACAAGGTCTAGGATAGAAAATGAGAATGAAACTATTCATGCTCTACCTAAGGCAAAAAACAAGAAAAGTTACAGTTTTGTAACAGAGGAATTAGAGGATGAGTCAAAAGAACAGTCCACTAGATCAGTACCAAACGAAGATTGAATCTTGGATTCTAAGCGGTCTTAGTAATACTCAGATCGCTCGTAAGGTCAAGAAGGATTTGGGTATTAAGACTTCTGAGGGTAGCGTCCGTAGGGCGATTAAGCGTTGGAATGTCAGTAAGCCTGATTCTGGTTTTGAGCAGCCTTATACTAAGGTTGATCAGGATCGCGCAATCATTGTAACAAGTGTTTACAATGATACTTATGACATTGAAGAGCTAGTTGCTAGTCATGGCCTTGATCCTAATGAGTGGCAGATTGAGAAACCTACGTTTACGATTAGGGAAACTGAGAATGGTGTATCAAAACAGGCTAGAATTAGCCTTGTTCGTATTGAGCCATTTGATGCAATTATTCCTGCTCGCGTTCCTAGCGATTACAAGAAGCCTCAGATCAAGAAGTCAAAGGGTTTGTTTAAGAAGGGTGAAGGTAAGCCTGAGCTTGTTGTCTTTGTTGGCGATCAGCAGGCTCCTTTCCACGATCAGGATCTTCATGAGAAGTTTTGTCAGTGGCTCGCTGATTATCAGCCTAGTCGTGGTGTTCTAATTGGTGATACAATTGACCTTCCTACGATTAGCCGTCACCCTGATACGCCTGAACAGGATTCAAGCGTTCAGGAGTGCATTGATATTGGCTATCAGCTTCTTCGTGATTATGTAGAGAGCAGCGAATCCACTAGCTGGGTTAAGCTTGAAGGTAATCACGACTATCGCCTTCGCAGGGCGGTTATTGATAATCTTAGGGATTTTTATGGTCTTCGTCGCGGCAAGGGTCGCAATGAAATTCCTGAGAATCCCCTTCTTGATGTAGAGCATTTGCTACGTCTTGATGAGCTTGGTATTGAGTTCATTCGCCCTGATGGTGATTGGAAGCATGCTCAGTATCAGGTATCGCCTTATCTTGCTGCAAGGCATGGTTGGGTAGCTCGTAAGGGTTCTGGCGCTTCTGCGCTAGCTACACTTGAGCATCTTGGCTACAGTATCATTGTTGGTCATACTCATCGTCAGAGCTTGGTTTACAAGACTAAGCATGATATTGATGGTAAGCCTTCAACGATCACTGGTGTTGAGACAGGTTGTATGTGTCGTGTTGAAGGCGGTCTAGGCTACGCTGTAGCGCCTGATTGGTTAAATGGGTTTGCTACTGCATGGGTTTGGCCGGATGGCAGGTTTAAAATTGATCTTGCCACTTATGTTAATGGTGTACTATACTACGGAGATAACCGTTATGAGTAAAACAAAGAAGAGCAGTAATCCATACACTCGCAAGCAGTCTGTTTGTGTCGTGGTGTATGATGTGTCGGGCGCTCCAATTTCGGATGTTGTCGCAGAAGAGATCGCGGACAGCATTACGCATATTGCAAAGCGTGAGAATTACGTTGTAAGCGTTACAAGAGCGTGAGTGCGGAGGCTAAGCCGCTGGAGATCACCGTATCTTCATCAGTTGGCGGCAAAGTACAAATCATCAAGTTTGAGTATTCTGAGGATTATCATTTCTCGCAGTCAGAGAAGTGGTCTGTACCTGAGGATTGGACCGCCGAGCAGGTTGCTGAACTCCGCAAGGAAAAGCAGGCACGGCTTGATGCCGATCTACAGGAACTAGCTCAGGCTCGCGTTGATCAGTTAATTGAACAAAAGTATGGAGCAAGCAATGAGTGATTTAAATATCGATCAGCGTCTTGATAAGATTGAAAATGAAATCAAGGCTTTAACTGAGTTGTTGGCAAAGATGCACGTTGATCTTTACATGCATGTCAATAACATCCCTGAACCCACGGATGAAGAGGATACAGTTCGATAATGAAGATTATTGGTATTCATGGTCCTTCTCGTAGTGGTAAGGACACTATCTATCAAATTCTTGTAGAAGAATTTTCAACAATCAAGTTTCAGCGTCAAGGTTTTGCAGATGCCCTTAAGGTTTCTGCTGCCTTGGCTTTGGGTCTTAGGGGTCCAGATGACCATGACGCTGAATTAATTGCAAAGATGGATAGAATTAAAGAGTCAGGTCAGGTTAAGTCGCCCTTTGGCATGATCTCTGGTCGTCAGTTCTTACAGAACTATGGAACAGAGGCTCATAGGAATATGTTTGGTAAGGATTTTTGGGTTGATGCTGTTATCCCAGATCCTAGCTTTCCTAAGCTAATGGCTAGTGGTGTTATTCGTAATGCTGACGTTCTTGTTATTCCTGATGTTCGTTATCAGAATGAGGTTACTCGTATTGTTCAATCTGGTGGCGAGATCTGGAAGGTTCGCAGAGATACACAGGATGATAAGACTGGTCATATTTCTGAACAGGAGCTGGATGCAAATTGGGATCTTGTTATTGATAACAATGGCACCAGAGACGAGCTTCGCGGAACTGTAAGAAATTGCTTTAATCGTATTGCTGATGAAATTATCAATAATAAGGTTACAAAGGCAATTGGTGCATGAGCAAGGTCGCAGTAGATATTGATTCGACGCTCTACGACTTCCTGTCTTTAGCATTAGAGGTGCTTACAAAGGTTGCTATTGAAAGAGGCGACAAGGACTTGCAGAAGGGCGTATATCATGCTTGGAATGAATGGAGAGCGCCTAGCGATGTAATCAATGATGAGTTGTGGCTAGAAATTATCAACCTTTGTCATCAGGACGATGTGATTCTTGATCAGAAGCCGTTTAATCATGCTGTTGATGTGCTGCGAAGGATTTTTAATACAGGTCATGACATTGTTTATATTTCTAATCGTTCAAAGAAAACATATAACGCAACATACAAATGGTTGGTTAAGCATGGTTTTCCACAAGCTAAGTCTTTGATCTGTACAGAAGAGGATAAACTTCCTCTTATTGTTAATTGTAAATATCTTATTGACGACAGGCCTAAGACTCTGGTACAATTTGTTTATGATAATAATTGGTATGGTAAGATGATTGATGAACGCAAAGGGTTTGGTTTGTTCTATGAATACAACCGATCACTTACAGACGTTCCCGGCATTTACCTAGCTCCCAATTGGGCATTACTTGAAAAGTATATTGAAGAGAAAAGTGAGTTGTTAAATGGATGAAATTCCACAGGTATCAGTTCTTCTTTCTGATCTTGAAATTATGCGAGCGGCATTGTCGTCAGCTTATTATCAGAATGAGACTATGGACCTATCAGATCAGTATCGCAAGCTTAACAATCGCCCACAGCCTAGTCCTATGACAAAGGCACTACAGGGTGCGGTTGCTAAGGTTGAAAATTATATTAATCTTGCTATCATTGAAGATGAAGAAAACGAGGAAACCGATGAGTAAACTTGAAGGAACAGATTTTATTAAGGAGTCAGCGTTTAAGCAGGCAGCGGCTATTGCCGGTCAATTGAAGCTGATTGAGGATAACGAAGATGTAGATAAGGTCATTGAGCGGGCGGAGCGTATTGCTGCCACAGTAGATCTTGATCTTGAAGGCATTTATCGCAAGCTGGATGAAGCTTTGATTCATAGCAATAACCTACAGGCAACTAGGCTTATTGAAGAAGCTAGGGATGAGGTTTATCGATGCATGAGGTAAGCTTTAAGGATTTCTCAAAGGCTGTTTTTAAGGGACTGGCAGATGCCATCAGGACTGATATTGATGTATTCCTGATGACCTTTGCTGGACTACTTTGGCCCTTTAAGGCTACAAAGGGATGGTCTATCAGTACATTTCTTTATGTCATGACTCGTAGAATTGATGGCCCGCTTAAGGCCTTTATGACAATCAAGAAGGAAGAAGTAAATAACATCTCTGAGATTGCCAAAAGGTTCTCTGATGTCTGATTCAACAAACAAGGTGTCAATTGATTCATATGTTCAGTTGAAGGCAGACTTTGCAGAGACTGATTTTTATCGCGGTGTAACTGCTGGATCTACCGGTTGGGTAAAGGATCGCAAGGTTGATGATGGTTTTCCAATGATCTTTATTGAATGGGATGAAGATCATCCTAATTATGCTGGTGAAAGAGATAAGTGGGTTTTTGAATCTCATTTTGAAATTCTTCATGATGGCGGAGAAGCAGCAGAGAATTACATTGATGCAATCCGCGAAGCAACGGACCTAGCTTTATCTGGAGAGGCGTTTATGATGTTTTCTCTCAATAAGAAGTCGGACGATGGAAAGGACTACTATAAGGTCTCCGTTGTTGGTGAGTGCTTTGATATTGAAAAGATGAATATGATTGATGCCGAGATCATTAATGTTGCTAGCAGTATTTTTGATGAATATGTAGCAGAGCAACTAGAAAAATTGTATAATAAAAAAGAACGTAAGGATGAAGATGAGTCAGGACGGTAGAGGACAAAGAATTACAAAGGTCATTCATAATGATAAACCAATTCAAAACGAAATTGATTGCCCTTGCGGGGGCAAAGTTTACGCAGCGCCTTACTCTAAGTTTGCTCGTTGCAGTAATGGCGAGAATCGTTGTACAAAATGTCTTAGACCGGCTAGAAAGTTCGGTAAGGGTCTTACTTGTGGAGTCGGTTGTGAGGAGGCCAGCCGTGCCAACGTGTAACGGTTGCAAGTCTACTCGTAAGCGTAATGCGCGTGAACCAATGGAATTGATCGAGCTTCCATCAGAGGTAACCAAAGACGATGTTTTTAATAAACAAAAAATTCCTGTGTTTTTATGTCCGCATTGCGATGAGCAAGAACTAGAACTAGCACTAGCGACACATCAAAAACGCATAGATAATATGTGATGGACTGGAATCCAAAATTAATTACGCCGGGTGAGATCGATGCCTTTAGGGTTGCTGCTACGCAGGCTTGGGCAAACGATACCCGCTATCCACGATGGATGAAGAATGCATCGGTAAGTGATGGTCAATGTTATGTTACTGCCGCTTGGCTTCAACAGAGGCTTGGCGGCTTCATTGGTAAACGCAATGGTCACTTTGCTTGGCTTAGTCCAGATGAGTCATATGTCCTTGATATCACTGGTAATCATTCAGGCAATCCTATCTATGCCAGCAATGACGGCTACAAGCCATATAAACCCGTTTTAAATAAAAGAACTGACATTTTTAGTAAGAGAGCTAATCTTATTTTCAATAATTTAGAGACCGCTTTAAAGGTCTCTAATGACAGCTTGACGGGTGATGCGTTCCCCGGTGAGGAACCACAGAGGCAGAGCGACAACGATCAGCAGTATTGGCATGATGAGCCAGCTATTGATGGTTCTGATGATCCCGTTCAAACATATAATTTCTTTTATGCCAATGGATCGCTAGAGATTTCCCCAGAGGATACTTTTAATCATGATGATCTTGCTCGTCATTTAAATATCGGCAGCGATCACACTGGCCCTATGGCTAGCGGATCCGTTACTGTATCTAATAATGAAGCAACATGGGATGTTTACTCTAATGTAAACCTTAAATCAATAGCTCGCATCTTTAGGGACTACTCAGATCAGGTTGGTTGGAAGTGGGGCGGCCTTAAAGATATTCATGGTCAGGTTATTAGTAAGAGCTTAGAGCCAGCAAAGCGCCCTGTAGTGCTTAACTATGTTTGGGCTAACGATCATCTATACATGGGCAAGACCTCTCATGCCGTCCTTGCTTTAGAAGCTGGCGATGCACCTCTTTATGGCACTATTGAGATCGTTGGCAAAAAGGCTCGCATCAATCCTGCTTACAAGACTGTTCTTCCTCAGTTATTTGAGTGGGCCAGCGATCAAGGCATTAGACTTTATGGTTCTTCAAACAACCTCATTGAGCGCAATGAAACAATGGAGCAGAAAGATCTTGGCATACCTAATGATAAAAGACCGCCAACAAATCCTGTAGAGGGCGAAGCAGAGGACGATACACCAATTGATTCAGAGACTGAGCTTGGTGTTCATAAGTGCCCTATCTGCGATGAGATTTTCCCTGATTGGCATTTGTTTAGCGAGCATCGCAGAGAAGAGCATGGCGATGATGGCGAGGTTCTTGAAGATGGCAAGTTCCCAGAGCTTGACATGGATGACACTAACCCACCGCACTTCACTGAGCAGCAACCAACGACTATGCCCGTTTATGGCATGACAGAGGCCGCAAGGGTTGATGGCCCATTTGATAAGTATGCTAGAGCCTTCGGCTACACTGATGAAGATATGTTTTATGTTGCGTATCTTCATGGCTCACCTGTTGGCTATGCTGCTGTTAGAGATGAGAAGCTAAGGATGATCTATTCAGCAGTTAGAAACCGTGGAGTATTTTCTGCATTAGAGCATCAAGTTAAGAGGCATCACCCTTATTTAGAGACTCACATTGCGCATGATTGGGAGGCGAATGTGCTTCGCCGTCGTGGTTGGGTTAATGTAGATGGCAAGACATGGGTTCACATGGCGGCCAGAGAGCCTAAGGATGTTCTTACAGATCCCATTCCGTTTATTTACGACATACCAGCAGACACAGTTACAGTTGGTCATCCCGGTCAGCGCACATCAGACATTCCCGGTAAGTTTACACCCGCAGGTATTGTGGAAGGTATGTATGAACCGGGCGGCACAGTAAATATTACTACCATGACTACTATGCCTTATACAGTAAATCATATTTTGACATTGTGGTATTATCAATACCCAGAGTTTAGTGTTAAGAGGGTAAATCTCCTTGATGCTGAAGGAAAGAAGACAAAGTTAGCTAATGAAACCGCATCTTAACGAAAACGGCGAGCTATGCCGTTGTGGATTTGGAAAGTTCCAAGATCCATACACATCTCAACCTATTCAAAGAACAGCAGGCGCAAAACTTGATTGGCTTCGTGACCGCGAAGATAAGTTTTTTAAGACTGAGGAAGGGCAACTTGCATTTAAGTGGCTTGAACAGAAGGTTGAAGGTAATGAAAAACTTGACCCTTTAGCTCCGTGGATCTGGAGAGAGATCAAGAAGGACCGAATCCAACCTAAAGAACTTAACGCTTATCCCGATTTTCTTCCTCATTTAGCCGACTGGTTTGCTTCTAATTCACCCACTCGTCGTGGCGTAGATGTGATGCAGCTTACTTATGAAGATGTTATTGCTAAAATGGCGGAATGGGATAAAGAGCTTGCTTCTAAAATGGATCAAGCTAAAACAGAGGGCGGCACGGTTGTAGCTAAATTTGATGATGGTTGGACTATTCGACAAATCACTAACGCTGACGAGGCTAAAGCAGAAGGTGACGCTATGGGCCATTGCGTTGGCGGTTATGGTAGTCGAATTGAAAAGGGCGATATGCTCATTTATTCTTTGCGTGACCCTAAGAACCAACCTCACGGAACTATTGAGATTGATCCTGCTTGGGCGGGATACGAAGAAGATTGGGTAGATGGCAAGTATACCGGTGACGAAGAGTATGATCCCAGCGTTGTAGAAACAGTTAATCGTAATAGGGCTATTCTTCAAGATCTTAATAAAGACATTCAAGCAATCAATTTTATTGCTCACGATTGGCGAATAATTAAAGCTTACAAAGACACCGGTGCCAGCAATAAAGAATTTGGTAAATTTTTAACTGATCTTTGCGAAGCTAATAAGTTTCTTGAATATAACACCGTTGTTCAAATTGTTCGTGCTTTTCTTGAAGGTCGCTCCCCTAAAGACCTGCTTGATGAAACTCATGCCAATCATTTGACAAAATTAAGTCCTGATGGTGGCAATGTTATTCAAATTCAAGGCAAAGAAAATAAAATGCTTGTGCCTAAGTATCGTGAGATGGTTGGCGAATGGCTGATTAGCATGGATCGCCCTCCGGGTTATGAGCGCACCATTCAAGAAGTTTGGCTTCCCGCTCCAAATGATATTCAAAATTTAGATATTTGGGTTGATCCAGAGAATGCTTATGATCGTTATGGTACAGATCTTTACGACTACCATAGTGAATACGAACATGAAAAGGTTACACCTACTCGAAATTGGGATGATTATTTTCCAGAGAATCAAGAGCATGGTTATTTGCATGATCCGGACGGCGATGGATATTGCGTTAACTACGATAGAGATTCAATTGGTCGTGATAATTGGGAATCAATTATTGCCGATGCATTCAACTCGCAAGAAAGAGGATTTTATCCTGCTGATAAACTAATTGAACTTGTAAAAAAGGCAAATGAGCTTACTCCTAAACGCCTGATGTGGCAAGATAGATCGTATTATGATGATTTCATGGCCGAGGTAAACGATTATATTAAAGAATATCTTTATCCAGAATTTGAATCTCGTTATTATGATTCTGACAGTTACCTTTCAGAAGCGCAGCAATGGGCGAGAATTCCTGAGTTTCGTTATGCAGATCAGCTTTTAGGTCACAACTTTATTGATCCTAATGAGCCTGATCCCGCTGAACCTAATCTTGATCAAAATAAGCTATTTGGCCCTATTTCTCCAACGGAAGATCAAGAAAGAGATGTGCAAAGACGTATTGAAATGCGAGAGCGTGAAGGCATTGAGGTTCCCGGAGAGACAGAAGGAGAACAAATACGCAATGTATGGAACGAAACTGCTACAGAGCAATGGGAAAATAATAAACCAGAAAATATTGTTCCATGGAGCAATCCTGAAAACTATGATAATCAGCTAGGTCGATTTGGTAAGCGCTTCCTTAAGTGGTTTAGAAGGAAGGCTAACATTCTTGATGCAGTTAGCGATCAGCTTGATCCAACAGTTTGGGATGATGCTAGCTCTCCTAATCCTATGCTACGTCCAGAAATCAATAGCTGGGTAACTAACTTTATTATTGAAGCATTAAATCACAATGGTTACACTCACATGGAAGATTGGCTTGAGCTAATCGTGACAGGCAGCCTAACAACGTATCAGTATTCACCCGCATCGGACTTTGATGTTTCATTATTTGTTAAAGCTGATAAGTTTCCTGAGTGGTCAAGAGCAGAGATGATTGCTATCATGATGGATGAGTGCGATGGTATTCCCGTTCCGGGCACCGGACATCCGTTGCAGTGTTATGTAGTTGCAGAGGGTTTTGAGAAGACCGATCTTTACAAGCCGGGTCTTAGGTCAGCATATGACCTTTCAACCGATACTTGGATTGTGCCTCCAGAAAAAGAGCGCTCTCGCAACGTGGTTAAGGAAATGAATGAGACCTATACAGTTGCTCTTGAAAATGCTGATAAGATGGAGGGACTTATTCGTTACGAGCCATTTAAGGCAGTTCAGTATTATAACCAACTTCATAGAAGAAGAAAGTATGACATGGAGCAGGGCAAGGGCGACTTCTCACCATCTAACATTTCGTATAAGATGATTGAAGAGCGCGGCCTGATGGATCAGATTCATGGCATTATGAAACAATATAACATTGATTAAATTTCCTTTTTATGTAATATCAGATACGCATTTTGGTCACAAATCAATTATTAAGTATTGTGATAGGCCGAAATATCACGAAGAACTAATAGTTGCTAATTGGCGTAAGAAGGTAAAGAAGAATGATGTTATTTTGCATTTGGGTGATCTGATGATGGGCGGAGATGATTACTTTTATCATTTCAAATCAGAGATCGCACCAAAGCTAACTGGCAAGAAGTATATTGTTCTTGGTAATCATGACAAAAGAAAATATGATTATGACGAACTTGGCTTTGAAGTGATTAAACCATTTAAGATAAACTACAGGCAGCATGAGGTCAGCTTTGACCATTATCCTAAGCTATTTAAATCAGAGGATGAGCCAAAGATTCATGTTCATGGTCACATTCATAACCATGAGTATTCAAGAGGCGAAAAGACTCGCTGGGGCAATATAAACGTATCTGTAGAGGTTATTAATTATAAACCAAGGAATGTTGCTCGTTTATTAAATAAACAAATTACAGAGGGTCACAAGGCGCTTAAAGGCAAAGGGTTGACTTACTATAGGAAGCGAACGGTTAATTAGTAATGGATAAAGACGTTTCATACATTCGTGAGGTTATTGCTTCTGTCAAGCCTCTACCACCTCGCAGCCAAAAGATTGGCAATTCAATTGTTGAATGGTGGGAAGGTAAACCCGGCGATGCTGTAGTCATGGCTAAAGAGGGAAGCACCCTTGATAAGATCCTTGCTGAAAAGATTGTAGCCGCTCAACTAGAAGGATTTGGATACAGGCGAGCAACCTTTCACTTTGCTGAAGGCGACCCTGCTGAAATTCTTGATAAGGAAAGAACTGAGCAGGAGCAGCCCAGTGGACAATTTGCTGATGAAGATGAAGGACTTAACGCTAGGCAGCGCGA